>OLHJ01000077.1_pt1 | contig 37764 bp, 31 predicted proteins | sample 1609491 | NCBI WGS metagenome assembly OLHJ01 (sample SAMN05416861, study PRJEB24817) | seawater metagenome | isolation source: Sea water | place: Canada:Atlantic | collected 2013-11
TCCATTTGTTGTTTTTTAGCTTATAGATTATTAGTTCACGAACAACTCCATCTATTTCGTTTTCAGGTCCTGTATTGTAAGCAAAGACAAGTTCAGCAATTGAATCCTTGTCTAAATCACCTGAAACAGAATCAACAACTGAGTAATTGACAGGAATAGGCAATTCTTGTCCATATGAGGTGTGAACCAAAGTCACTAAAAATATCAGTATAAAGATTGCTTTTTTCATATTGTGGCTAACGGTTTGTATAAGATTAGTTGTGTGTTTTAAGCACTAAATTTAGCAAATAAATCACAGATAGAAAGTCCGCGAGGACTTTCGTAAGTAGGTTATCACTAGCAATTTATTTTATACGGTGTTAGCTACTGTTCTTGTTCTTTATTATATGTTTAGTAATAGCATCTTTCAATTCGGGATAATTTGTTTGTATTAACCAATGACCAGACTCTAATTCTATAAATTCGTAATCACTTTTCATATATTGATGATTTTCACTAACGGAATAAGAACCTATCGCAATATCTTTATTGCCCCAAATAAATAAGGTTGGGGTATGTATGTTTCCAAGTATTTGATTTTTAGCAGCTTTTTTTAATAGTTTATAATTACTTCGATAATAATTTAATGATGCAGTCAGTTGTTTTGGGTTTCCGAAAACCTCCAAATAATCATCTATTTCATTTGAATCACTATTCTTCCATAGTTTTTTGAATACTCTAAAATCGTTCTTTCTAATTTGGATTTCTGGTAAATATGGTAATTGAAAGTTTTTTATGTATTGACTCATTTTACTTTGTTCTTGGTCAACTACAATTGCTTTCCCAAAAGCTTGCAGATGCGGAACAGAAATTCCTGTCCAACTTAAAATTCTATCTTTATAATCATGAACTACTTTCCAACCAATGGCAGCTCCCCAATCATGACCGACAAGATGAAATTTTGGTTTATTTAGAAATTCAGAAATGTCTAGAACGTCCTTGGCTAATTTATCCAAACTATAATGCTTTTTACCTTTCGGACAAGCCCCTTTACTATACCCTCTCAAGTTTGGTGCAATACAATAAAATCCATTTTCGGAAAAACTAAACATTAACTTTTTCCACATGTATGAGGTTTCAGGAAATCCATGTAAAAAAATTATTAATTCATCTTCTTTATTGCCATCTGTTCGGCAATCAAATATTAAATTGTCAATCTTTATTTTAGTAGTTTCCTTCATCATTCAGAATTGTGGCTAACGGTTTTGTATAAAAGTCAGTAACGAATAAAGTTTGCTTATGCTTTGGAGTTTATTAGCGCAAAGGCAAGAAGCAAACTTGAGTTCTGATTTTTCAGATTACAATTTAGTAAAATTTGTAAGACTTTTCATTTTCTTAACCAACAAAGCTGTTATTGCTTTTATACGTTGTTAGCCTTTCGTTATTATTTGTTATTTAATTTTTCAATTTCTTTTGAAATATCATTCATTAAATTCTTAATAAGCGATCTTAATTCTGTACTTCGATTAATTCCATAACTCCTAATTCCGATTAAATATGTCAATTTATTTTTGAATTGTTGGTTATTCATTAATTCTAAATAATCATTTGGGATGGCCATTCTATTTTGTATATCTAATTCAAAGTTATTCGTAAAGAATGGTGTCATAACTGTATTATTATAGTTCCATTCTGTTTTATTATGGTCGTTTACCAAATACTGAATTTTTTCTTCATAAATAAATAGAAGTTTAATTCTAATGCTATCATTTGAGATTAAGTCAGTACCTCTATTTTTAAACAACTCAAACCCAGAATAGTTAAAATCTGGTTCTTGCCAAGACAATAAATTCCTAAAATGATAATTTAATGATTCATTATAAGGTGATTTTTTTTCGAAATGGTCTAAAAGAATTTCATAACTTTTTATGGTTTCTAAATTTGCGTTTTCAGAACGTTCATTTTCTTTTTCAGCTTGTTTTAGTCCTTTCTGAATTTCGATTAACGTAACTATTTCAAGGTTTCTGTATTTTCTTTCTTCATTCCAATTATTAATTGAAAGAGCAATTAAAATTCCAATTACCACCAATATAACTTCTCCAATAGCATAAATTAAATACTTACTTACTTTATTTTCTTTAATCATATTTTGTCTAATTTTTCTAAAGAATTTTATCATTTGGTTTGTGGTTGGTCATAATGAAGGCTAACTTGTTATATCATCGCTTTTATTGTGCCTTATCCGCCAATATCCTGTGATAGGATCTGTTTTATTTGTTATTATTTCCTTAATAATATTACAAATTAATAAGCCTGTTCTAAGGTTTCGATAATTTTATTATTTTCTCCTCTTATCTCCATAGAAACTTTTTTGTTTGCAAAGTCGAAACCAATCCATCCAAAGTTTAATTCCTTTATTTGTTCGCCCTTTCGATAACGGTTTGGGTCTACAGGTGAATCGGGATAGGTTTTTGTCATTCCACTAGCGGTAAATTCTACTAATGGATAGGGCAATCCTTCTACTTCGGCTACAGAGAATTCTGCCAAATGCCGATCACCACTTAAGATAAAAATATTTTTAGCCTTCGCATTTTTTAGCATTTGCCACATTTTGTCTACCTCATCGGGGAAATTCCCCCATTTTTCCCATCCATGCTCATCAGCTAAAAACTGTATGCTACTTACAATCACTGTAAACGTGGCGGTATCTTCTTCCAGTTCTTTTTCTAACCAATTCCATTGTACTTCTCCCAATTGGGTTCCTCCCTCTCCTTTTCCCCAAGCTTGGTACCGAACTCCTTCTATGGTAACTTCCTTTAATGGGTCTCTAAAATAACGGGTATCTAATACAATTACTTTTATACTTCCTTTTGGATTAGTAAAGGTTTCAGAATAATATACTCCTTCCCTATCTCTACGAGCATCCTCTTTGGGGACCCCCATAAAATCTAAAAATAATTGTTGTGCCTTCGCTTTAGCCTCCCACTCTGCTCCAGCATCATTTTTACCGTAGTCATGATCATCCCAAGTACCTATTATTTGAGTATTTTCAGACAGTTTCTTATATTCAGGATTCATGGTTACTTTATCGTATTCGGCCATCATTAGTGCCATATCATCGGTATCGGCATAAATATTATCGCCTCCCCAAACAAAAACATCCGCTGCTGTTTCTAATATTGGTTTCCAAAGAGGTTGCTCCATATTTTGGTCGTTACAACTTGCAAATATCATGGTAAAGTCTATCTGCTCTTCTATTGGCGCTTTTTCTTTAAGTTCTGTTTCAGGTTTTTCAGGCGTAGCTTGTTTGCAAGAAAAAAATAAGAGGATAACTAAGGGAAATATAATTTTATTCATTTTAATTACGTTTTAGTACTTTCAAAAGTAACAAAAAACAATGGCAAATTGTTAAGAAATTGTATATTCGCAGCGCTATGAATTCCAAAGAAATATCTCTAGTAGAATCCCTACTAAATTCACCTAAACATATTGTAGTTGTTGGACATAAAAACCCAGATGGCGACGCTATTGGCTCATGCTTGGGCTTGGCTAACTTTTTAAGACAGAAAGGCCATCAAGTAATTGTAATGATGCCTAATGATTTTCCGAAGTTCTTACATTGGATTCCCGAGACAGATCAAATTACCATCTACGAACAAGAGGTTAAGAAAAGTGAGGAGATTGTTAAAAATGCAGATCTTATCTTTACTCTAGACTTTAATGCATTAAATAGAACTGGAGACTTAGCACCTGTTTTAGCTGCTGCAACAGCAGATTTCATTTTAATAGATCATCACCAACAACCCGATGATTATGCTAAAGTAATTTACAGCGATGTGACGATGTGTTCTACTTCGCAAATGGTGTATCATTTTATCGAAGCTTTACAAGGACTAGAATTTATGAATTCTAAAATTGCCACACAATTGTATGTTGGGATTATGACCGATACAGGCTCGTTTCGTTTTCCAGCGACTACAGCTACCACTCATAGAGTGATTGCAGCTTTGATTGAAAATGGTGCAAAAAATTCTGAAATTCATCAAAATATTTACGATACCAATAGTCCAGACCGATTAAAACTTTTAGGAGTAGCACTAAACAATCTAGTGATGCTTCCAGAGTTTAATACCGCATATATTACCCTAAGCCAAGAAGAGCTTAACGATAATAACTTTAAAAAGGGTGATACCGAAGGTTTTGTAAATTATGCCCTATCGATGCAGGGTGTTGTTTTTGCCATTATCTTTATCGAAAACAAAAAAGAAGATATTGTAAAAATGTCCCTTAGAAGTAAAGGAAATTTTTCGGTAAACGAATTTTCTAGAAGTCACTATAATGGTGGTGGGCATACCAACGCAGCCGGTGGGAGAAGCCTCCTTACACTTTCTGAAACCGTTGCTGAATTTATTAGTATATTGCCCAAGTATAAAGAAGACCTAACGTAAAATGTCTAAACTATTTTACATATTAGCTATTAGTCTTGCTTTTGCTTCTTGCAAGAGTCCTGAGGCTCGTAGGCCTGTACAAAGTACCTCTGGCTCTTTTATCAATAAATCTGCGGAAAGAAATAAAGAATTATTCGAAAAAGAAAAGGCGCAAATTATTTCAATTATCGAAAAAGATACAGCCCATAATTATATTACTTCTAAAAGTGGATTTTGGTATTATTATAACCGCCAAGACACTTTGAAAACGAACATACCGGTTCTTGGTGATCAAATAGCATTTTCTTACGATATTAAATATTTAAATGGAGATTCTATCCTTTCTGAAAATGAAGTAGGACTACAAGAATATATTGTCGACAAATCTAATCAAGACCTTATATCAGGTCTTCGTGATGGTGTAAAATTGATGAAAATGGGAGAAACCATTACATTTCTTTTCCCATCGTATAAAGCTTACGGTTATTATGGAATAACCGATAAATTGGGAGCTAACGTTCCTATACAGTGCACAGTAACATTAAAAAATATTAACAAAAACAATGAAAACTACTAGAACAATGAAGAAATTATCACTTTTAATTTTAATACTATCCTTAAGTTTTGTGTCTTGCCAAAACGAGTACCCAGATTTAGAAGATGGGGTTTACGCAGAATTTAAAACTAACAAAGGAACTTTTGTAGCCAAATTAAATCACGAAGAGACGCCACTTACGGTTTCTAACTTTGTAGACTTAGCAGAAGGAAACAACGAAATGGTGGATTCTGTTTATAAAGGAAAAAAATTCTATAACGGAATTTCTTTTCACAGAATTATTAAAGATTTTATGATTCAAGGGGGAGACCCTATGGGTACAGGTTCTGGAAGTCCAGGATATACTTTTCCAGATGAAATTGTAGATTCTTTATCGCATTCTAAAAAAGGAATTCTTTCTATGGCAAACTCTGGTCCTGCAACTAATGGGAGTCAGTTTTTTATAACTTTAAAAGAAACGCCTTGGTTAGATGGTAAGCACACCGTATTTGGTGAAATAGTATTAGGTCAAGCTTTAGTGGATTCTATAGGAATGGTGGAAACTACAAAACCTGGAGACAAGCCTGTTGATCCTGTAACTATTACTGAATTAAATATTTTACGTATTGGAAATGTAAACTTAGCTTCTTTTACAGAAGGGATGGAAATCGTAGAAAAGAAAATTCAAGAAAAAGAAGCATTAACTTTAAAAGTAGCTAGTGAAACTGCTGAAGGTTTAGCTGCTCAAAAAGAACAAGCTGAAGAATTACCTTCTGGTTTAAAAATTCTTTATACTGAAAAAGGAGATGGTATAAAGCCTGCTGAAGGTTCAAAAATATTAATGAACTATGCTGGGTATTTACAAAATGGAACTTTATTTGATTCCAACTTTGAAGCAGTTGCAAGAAAATATGATGTATTCGATCAAAGAAGAGCTGATGGTGGAGGTTATGCGCCAATGCCTTCAGATTATAGTACAGAAGCTCGTTTGATTCCTGGATTTAGAGAAGGTCTTTTAGCAATGAGTATTGGTGATAAAGCAACGATCTTTATTCCTGCACATTTAGCATATGGAGAAAGAGGTATTCCTAATGTAATTCCACCAAATAGCGATTTGATTTTCGAATTAGAGCTAGTTGGAATGGCTACTGAATAATACAATTCTAAATTACAATTGTCATTCCGAACAGGGTGAGGAATCTCATCGATTCTTCACTCCCCTTCGACAAGCTCAGGAAACTGAAACTGAATGACAAAACAATATAAAATAAAAAAGAGGCTTTTTTCAATGCCTCTTTTTTATTATCCTATTTTTAAAATTTAAGATTTAATTGGAATGTTTTTCAATATTTCTAAAACGAAATTCCAATATTTCTGTGTAGAAGAAATACAAGCACGTTCGTCTGGAGAATGCGCTCCTTTAATAGTAGGTCCAAAAGATATCATATCCATCCCGGGATAATTCGTTCCTAATATCCCACATTCTAAACCAGCGTGGCAAGCAGCAACATTTGCTTTCTTACCATTTATTTTTTCATATAAAGCGTCCAATACTTTTAATATTGCAGAATCCATATTTGGTGCCCAACCTGGATAATCTCCAGAAAGGTCTACGCTAAATCCAGCCAATTCAAATACCGATCTTAAGCTAGAAACCATTTCTTTTTTAGAAGAATCTACCGAAGAACGTGTTAAACATTCAATAGAAATATTACCTTCTTCTACTTTGATTTTTGCAATATTATTAGAGGTTTCTACCAAATCTTCAATGGCAGGACTCATTCTAAAAACCCCATTAAGCAATCCAAAAACTGCTTTTATAAAAGTGTCTTGATCTTCACTATTCATTATAGCACTAGGCACTTCATTTTGTTCTTCAACAGTGATAGAAATATCCTTATCCAATAATTTATATTCTTCTATAATTTCAGATTCAATTTTTTTTACACCTGCTAAAAAACTATCAACGTCATTTTTTTCAACAACTACAGTAGCAGTGCTTTCTCTTGGAATGGCATTTCGAAGACTTCCTCCTAGTAAAGATGCAACAGATGTATATTCGCTTACTTCAGACAAAATTCTATTCATCATTTTATTAGCATTACCGTAACCCAAATGGATTTCCATGCCGCTATGTCCGCCTTTTAATCCTTTAATATCGATTTTATAAGCAACAGCCTCTGAAGAAGAATTTACTGGAGTATAACTCTTTTTACCAGTTACATCTACTCCACCTGCACAACCTACTCCTATCTCATCATCTTCTTCGGTATCTAGATTTAATAATATCTCTCCTTCCAGAATTCCTCCTTTTAATCCGATTGCACCAGTCATTCCTGTTTCTTCATCAATAGTAAACAAAGCATCAATAGCTGGATGCGCAATACTGTCACTTTCTAAAATAGACATTATCGTTGCTACCCCTAAGCCATTATCGGCTCCAAGCGTAGTTCCATTTGCACGAACCCAGTCTCCATCCACATACATTTCGATTCCTTGTGTTGCAAAATCAAAATCGGTATCATTATTTTTTTGATGCACCATATCTATATGAGATTGCATTACAATCCCTTTTCGATTTTCCATTCCTGGAGTAGCCGGTTTACGAATAATGACATTACGCACGTCATCTTCAAAAGTTTCCAAACCTAGGTTGTTTCCAAAATTCTTCATAAACTCAATAACCTGTTCTTCTTTTTTAGAAGCACGAGGTACTGCGTTTAAATCTGCAAAATTATTCCAAAGTCTTTTGGGTTCTAAATTTCTAATGGCTTCGTTCATAGGTAAAAGGTTTTATTATAAATTTTTCGCAAAATTACAATTTACTTCCACGAGTAAAAATTATAAAAAGAATTATTTGTAAGTTTGATTCATGCAAAAAAGAACGAAACTTATTTTAGCAGTTTTACTACCCATCCAATTAGCAGCATTGCAAGTTTTAAAGCTTTTTCCCAATTTTATTGAAACCTATTATAGCACTGGTATTTTCCCTTTTTTGTCTAGAATGCCACGATTTTTATTTGGATGGATTCCATTTTCGATTGGCGATATTTTTTATTTTCTAATTGCTATTCTTGCACTAAGATGGTTGTATAAAAATCGAAAACGAATAAGAAAAGACACCTTACTATACTTTACAGATATTGCAGCAACTTTATCCATTGTTTATTTTGTATTTAATATCCTTTGGGGCTTTAATTATTATCGGGTTCCATTACACCAAACTTTAAATTTAAATACCGAGTATAGCACCGAACAATTAATCGCTACTACAAAGAGGCTGATTAAAAAATCAAACGAAATGCATCGGGAACTTGGTTATGCAGATTCAGTAAAGATCGACCTTCCTTATACGCCCAAAGAGATTTTCAATAACTCAATTAATGGATATGAAAACCTTTCCAAAAAACATCCCAATCTAAAGTACTCTACCCTAAGCCTAAAAAAGAGTAGTTGGAGTCTTGGATTAACCTATATGGGTTATAGCGGATATTATAACCCTTTTTCTGGGGAAGCACAGGTAAATAATAAGATAAAAACCTATAAATTTCCAGTAGTTAGTTGTCATGAACAGGCACACCAATTGGGATATGCTGCCGAGAATGAAGCTAATTTTATTGCCGCACTAGCTACTATTAATAATGAAGATCCTTATATACAATATACAGGATATATTTTTGCACTTCGATATTGTGTAAACGAAATTGCAAGAAGAGATATTGATTTATACCGAGAATTATTAAAAACAATTAACCCAGGCATATTAAAAAGCTATAAAGAAATGCGTGATTTTTGGGAGAGTTATGAGAACCCTTTTGAAGTAATCTCAAAAGCATTTTGGAATCAATTTTTAATAGCAAATAACCAATCCAATGGCATTAAGAGCTATAGCTATATGGTTGCATTGGTAGTTAATTATTATGAAGGCAAGCCTTTTTAATATTTTGACATTGTTAAAATTCTGAATATCATTCATAAATCCAATAGCATTCGTATATTTAAAAAATATAGTAAATACCTTTTATACCTATGAAAAAAATTACATTACTATGCTTTTTATTACTTAGCATAAACCAAATAGTCGCACAAGAGCATTTTCCAAAAAACACAGAATTAAAAACAGAAAACAATAATTATACTGCATTTACAAATGCTACATTATATATTACTCCAACTGAAATCGTAAAAAACGGAACCCTATTAATTCAAAATGGAAAAATTATTGGGGTAGGGAAATCAGTTTCTATTCCTGAGAATACAATCATTATTGATTTAGAAGGAAAATACATTTACCCTTCCTTTATTGATCCATATTCCGGATTTGGAGTAGCCATACCGAAAAAAGCAAAAAGAGAACAATCTCCTCAATACGAAACCAAGCGCAATGGTTTTTATTGGAACGATCATATCATGCCGCAAAACAATGCCATTGATAAATTTAAATATGAAAGTAAAAAAGCCGATGAATTACGTAAAGCTGGTTTTGGAGCAGTAAACTCTCATATTATGGATGGAATTTCTCGTGGAACTGGAGTTTTAATCGCGCTAAATGATCAAGGGAATAATGCTGATCGCATCCTTAATGATACTTCCGGACAATTCTTTTCCTTTAAAAAATCTGTAGCAAGCAGACAGTCTTACCCAACTTCCTTAATGGGTTCTATTGCATTATTAAAGCAATTGCATTATGATGCAGATTGGTATGCAAAAGGTAATTCAGAAACTAAAGACTTATCCTTAGAAGCCTTTTTATCTAATAAGAATTTAAGTTCCTTTTTTGAAGCTGGAGACAAAGGGAATGATATTAGAGCAGATAAAATTGGAGATTTATTTAATCACAATTATATTATTATTGGAGGTGGCGATGAATATGAATCTATCGAGAGTATCAAAGCTACAAACGCTCAATATATTATACCTATTAACTTTCCGAAAGCTATAGATGTTTCAAATCCTTATGCGACCAAACACCTTACTATAGAAGAAATGAGGGCTTGGAATCAAGCGCCAATGAATCCAAAGGTATTGGCTGAAAATGACATTAATTTTGCATTAACTACTTATAAATTAGAGAAAGTATCTCAGTTTAATGATAAAATATTAAAAGCCATAAAGTATGGTTTCGATAAAACGAAAGCATTGGAAGCATTAACCACTATCCCTGCAGAAATGTTAGGGCAAAGTGATAAATTAGGTACTCTGAATACTGGAAGTTATGCTAACTTTTTAATTACTTCAGGAGAATTATTTACTAAGGAAACCCTTATTTATGAAAACTGGGTTCAAGGAAATAAAAACGTTATTAATTCGAAAGACCAAAAAGACATTAGAGGTACTTATACTTTTTCAACTGCTGGGAAGACTTATGATTTAATTATTTCTGGAAAACCTTCAAAATTAAAATCTGAGGTGAAAATCGATTCGATAAAATACCCTTCAAAAATTGTATATAAAGAAAACTGGTTAGCCCTTTCTTTTACAGATAAAGAAAGCAATGAAGTATATCGCAGCACTTCCAATATTTCAAAGGAAGGTAAAAATATTTCAGGAAAAATTGTTTTGCCTAATGGCTTAAAGAGTTCATTTGTTGCCATTAGCAAAACTCCTTCAGAAACTAAAGAGAAAGAATCTAAGGATAAGAATACTAAGGAAGCACTAGAGGTTGTTCCAATGTCTTATCCTAATGTAGGTTATGGATTTATGGAACTTCCAAAACCAGAAAAAATACTATTCAAAAATGCCAACGTATGGACTGGTGAGGAGGATGGAGTTTTAGCGGAAACCGATGTTCTAATAAATAATGGAAGAATAGAAAAGATTGGAAAGGATTTAAATTCAGGAAATGCTCAAATTATTGATGCTACAGGCAAACATCTTACTGCTGGAATTGTAGATGAACATTCCCATATTGCGATATTGGCTGGGAATGAAGCAGGGCAACACTCTTCTGCAGAAGTTACCATAGAAGATGTATTAGACCCTGAAGACATTGATCTATATAGAAACTTAGCTGGTGGTGTAACCACCATTCAATTATTACACGGTTCTGCAAACCCTATTGGAGGTCAGTCGGCAATAATCAAACCTAGATGGGGTTCGGATGCAGAAGGGCTTTTATATAAAGATGCTCCAAAGTTTATCAAATTTGCTTTAGGAGAAAACGTTAAGCAATCCAATTGGCAAAGCTTTAGTAGATTTCCACAAACTCGTATGGGTGTAGAACAATTGTATGTAAATTACTTTACTCGCGCTCAAGAATACGAACAAGAAAAGAAAAGCGGAAAAGCATATCGATACGATGAAGAGATGGAAGTATTGGCAGAAATATTAAATGGGGAACGATTTATTACTTGTCACTCCTATGTACAAAGTGAAATAAATATGTTGATGAAAGTTGCCGAACGATTCGATTTCAGAATCAATACGTTTACCCATATTTTAGAAGGATATAAAGTTGCCGATAAAATGAAAGAACACGGCGTTGGCGGTTCAACATTTAGTGATTGGTGGGCATATAAATACGAAGTAAACGATGCCATCCCATACAATGCTGCTATTATGAGCAATGCTGGAGTGACTGTTGCCATAAATAGTGACGATGCAGAAATGTCTAGAAGATTGAATCAAGAAGCTGCAAAATCTGTAAAATACGGAGGAATGACCGAAGAGGAAGCTTGGAAAATGGTGACCATCAATCCTGCAAAATTATTGCATCTTGATGGAGATATAGGAAGTATAAAAGAAGGAAAAAGTGCAGATGTTGTATTATGGAGTGACCATCCTCTTTCGATATATGCAAAAGCAGAAAAAACGTTAATTGAAGGAGCTGTTTATTTTGATATTGAAAAAGACAAGCTAAAACGAGAAGCGATTAAACAAGAGCGAAATAAACTTGTACAGATGATGTTGCTTGCTAAAGAAGGAGGGGAAAAAACGAGAACTCTTGTAAAGAAAGATAAAATTAAAATGACTTGTGAAACGATAAACTAAAGGGCTTTAGGCTTTTGGCAAAAAAATAAAATGTATTCGTTAACAAGGAAAATTATAAAATTATGAAATCAATAAAAAACATACTAACCATATTTACACTAAGTATCTGCGTATTGGTAAACGCTCAACAAACCCCTGCTCCTATTCAGAAAGAAATCGTTACTATACATGGAGCAACTGCTCATATTGGTAATGGTAGTATTATTGAAAATAGTATCATCACTTTCGAAAACGGAAAGTTGGTTGCTGTGGCAGATGCTAAAACTTCAAAAATAGCTCTAAGAGGAAATATTATCGATGCTACTGGCAAACATGTATATCCAGGGTTTATAGCCCCTAATACTACCCTAGGTTTGGTAGAAATTGATGCTGTACGTCAGACAAGAGATCAAGATGAAATAGGAGATATGATTCCGAATGTGAGAAGTTTAATTGCCTATAATGCAGAAAGTAAAGTAACAGAGTCTTTAAGACCTAATGGTGTATTATTAGCTCAAATTACACCAAGAGGTGGCACCATTTCGGGGACCTCATCTATTGTACAATTAGATGCTTGGAACTGGGAAGATGCTGCAGTAAAAGTAGATGATGGAATTATGTTGCATTGGCCTTCTACTTATAAAAGAGGTCGCTGGTGGTTAGGAGAACCTAGAGGATACCACCCTAATGAAAAGTACACAGATAAGGTGAATGAAATCAAAGATTTTATAGCAAATAGTAATGCTTATGGTAAAAGCACTCCAGCAAAAACGAATGAGGCTTTTAAAGCAATGCAAGGCCTATTTTCTGGGGAACAAAAAATATATGTCTATGCAAATGGGGAAAAAGAAATTATCGATGCTGTTTCTATATTAAAAGAAAAAGGTATTGAACATATAGTAATCGTTGGAGGATATGACGCTTATAAAGTAAGCGACTTTCTTAAAAGTAATAAAATCTCAGTTTTAATACAACGTGTACATACGATGCCAAATAACGACGATGAGGATTATGATTTAACTTATAAACTCGCAAATTTATTAGTAAATGATGGGGTCTTAGTTGCCTTGCAATCCAGTGGACAAATGGAAGGAATGAATACTCGAAACTTGCCTTTTTATGCTGGTCAATTGGTAGGACAAGGAATGGATAAAGAAATGGCATTGCAATTAATCACCAATAATCCTGCAAAGATTTTAGGATTAGACAATCAATATGGAACCTTAGAAGTTGGTAAAAGTGCTACTCTATTTATTTCTGAAGGAGATGCCTTAGATATGCGTACTAATATTTTGACAAGGGCATTTATTGATGGTAGAGATATATCTTTAGAATCTCATCAAACTGAACTTTGGATACGCTATAGTGATAAGTATAGTGAAGAAGAATAATTTTACAAAAGCATTATTATAAACCTATATATTACAATTGAAAATTCAAAATCTATCCTTTCTATTAATTTCTTTTCTATTTATGGGAAGTCATGTGCTTGCCCAACGCAATTATAAATTTGAAAATTTTGGGAATAGATCTATTTTATTGAATGGCAATGTAACTGGAAGTGTAGATGACTTAGGAGCTACCTATTATAATCCTGCTAGGTTAGCATTGATAGAAGAACCCGTGTTTTCGATTAATGCAAAAATTTATCAATTAACCAATTTAAAAATAGACAACATCACCATAGACGGTAATGATATTTCGACCTCAGAATTTGATGGAGTTCCTAGTATGGTTGCAGGGACATTTAAATTAAAATTCCTAGAAGGCCATCAATTTGCTTATTCCTTATTTTCTAGGAATAGATCCAATCTTTCTATAAATTATAATACAAGTCTAATTATTGGCGATGAAGAAGATGTGCCTATTCCATATAATTATATTGGTAGCACCTATATTACAAACGATTTGAGAGAGTATTGGTATGGGGTTTCTTGGGCAAAATCAATTTCTGAAAATTTTAGTATTGGGGCTTCTTTATTTTTTTCTACCTATAAATATAGTGGTGGATTAAATCAACAATACAATAGTATTGATGAAAACGAACAGGTTTCTACCTATACTTACAATACCTCCTTTCAACAAAAGTCTAGTGGTTTTTTTGGTAAAATAGCAGCTGCTTGGGTATTTCCAAAAGTAGAATTAGGAGTTAATATCGACATCCCATATATTGAAGTTACTGGGGATGGAAAGTATAAATTCGAAGAATATCTTTCCAGTATACAGAATGATGATATTTTTACTTTTAATGATTTCAGAGACTTAGATTCTAAAAGGAAATACCCATTAGGAATAGCAATTGGAGCAGGTATTCCAATTAAAAAAAACAAACTCCATATTAGTACCAGTTGGAATGCAAAAGTGAACGAGTATTCGAAAATAGACATTCCAGAATTGGAAAGTGAAACCGAAGAAGATCTAGCAACTGTTTTTTTTAAAGAGGAATTAAAATCGATTATTAATTTTGGTATGGGAGCAGAAATATTTATTACTGAAAAATTAAATGCTTATGGAAGTTTCTCTACCGATTTCTCTCCTTACAAAAATACTACAAACTTAATTGGTGCAAGCAATCAAACTTCAGATGAGTCTAATTTTGAAACCAATTATTCGCATTACGGTGTTGGATTTAACGTAAGCCACAAATGGGCGAATTTTATATTGGGAACGGTTTATTCTAGAGGTAATTCTGGTTATATAAAACCAGTATCACTACCCGGCAGCAATGAAGTCATAGATGCTCAATCTTCCAAAATTGTACTTAATAGATGGCGTTTTCTTGTAGGTATCGAAGTGTTATTTTTAGACAAAACCATGAAGAAGCATGGGATTGATAAAAAGCTGATCATACAATAATCACTATAAATAAATAGTCCGTAAAGTGAGCTAAAGTAAAAAGTGTCTGAAATAAAAAATATTTTAGACACTTTTTAAGATTTATTTTTTTACCACCTTTTTTACAACAGTTCCTTCTTCCGAAGAAATCTTAATAAAATAAACTCCAGTATTCATAGTAGAAAGGTCGACGCTTATTATTCCATTAACTGGAGTTTTTTGTTCGAATAATACTATTTGCCCTTGAAGGTTATAAAGCTTCACTGCAACGGTTTCGGTTAAATGATTAAATTGTAAATTGATGATTCCAGTAGTTGGATTTGGATATAATTTTAAAGATTCTAAAATACTTTCAGAAACAGACAATTCAATCACATCTGGATCTAAAAAATCTGGAATATCATTATTATTTGTGTCGTCATCTAATGGCGTACCATTATTATTATAATCTTCAAAAACAGTTAATACTCCGTCTCCATCATCATCATTGTCTAAATAATTTTCAATTCCGTTATCATCGGTATCGATAAAAATATATTGCTGTCCAAATCCTGCTCCTATCCCTGTAGTTTCTGTTAAGGTTTCTACGGTATCGTTATCATCGTCTGGATCTAAATAATTAGGAATTCCATCATTGTCGGTATCATCATTCCCTGGATAACCATCCCCATTTAAATCTTCGTTCATTGTGGAGACACCATCATTATCATTGTCAATACAAGCTATCACCTCTAGAGTAACATCTGAGGTTGCATAAAGTCCTTCCGTATTTTCTACTCTTGCATAAACTTCTTGAGGGTTCATCATATTTACATAAGGAGATACTAAAGCATTTAAATTAGCATTGGCATCTATAAAAGTTTCATGAAAAGTTACCGTTACATCGCTTTGATTACCGGAAACATCTCCTTCAATTAAAGAAAAATCAAAAGCTTCACTACCTCCATTACCTTGATCACATACAGAAAATGTAAATGGATATGCTTCTACCGTATCCCCATCATAATAACTAAATCGCCAAGCTTCATTATAGGCTTCCCAAGGAGAATCGCTAGTATTTCTATTAGGTACAGCAATACCTTCGGTTCCATCTATATTTTGGATTCCCAATGCTGCATTACCATCGTTCCATCCTGTACAACTTGGTTTTTCCTTAACATAAACATCAATGGTATTGGTAGTTTCGTATAAAACTACTTGAATCGTTGATATGATTTCATTACAACTAAACTGTGGCACTTGGTAAAAATTTACCACAAACCTTCTATTAGGAACAGTACCGTATTGTGCATAATTAATTTCTGCATCTTCACTTACCGATGGATCCATATCATGATATACTCCAAAAATGGAATTTTTAATTTCCAAGCCAACACTTGGAATATCAAAGCTAAAGTTCCAAGGACAGGAATTTTCAGCTTCAGAAATATTAAAATTTAGAATCCCATTACCTCCAATAACAACATTGCTATAAGTAATTCCATAAAAATCAAAATCGAAACCTAAGGGTATCACACTAGAATATCCATCATCTATATTTACATTTGAATTAATCTGTGTATAAGAATGTGGTGGAGCAAACCCTATGCTTTCTACAACATAGTCTTGAGCAGTGATACATAAAATATTTAATAGAAATACGACTAGTAGTAATTTAAACTTCATGATTACAATTTTTGTTAGAACACAAATTTATAGCAAATATTAATATTTCAAACCATTTATAAAGAATCGTTTAATCCCCAAAAAGATTATATTTGCGCTATGATAAAAACGATATCAAGCCTTCAAAACCCGTTCATAAAACAAGTTTTACTGCTTCAAGAGAAATCTAGAGAACGTAAAAAAACTGGGCTATTTGTTATTGAAGGACAACGGGAAATTGAACTTGCTATAAAAGGTGGCTATGCTATAAAAACTCTTTTAATTTGTCCAGATATTGTTTCCGAAGAAAAAGCACAAGACCTGAAAACTGATTACAATACAGAACGTATAGAAATCAGTTTGGAGGTTTTTAAAAAATTAGCCTACCGAACTTCTACTGAAGGAGTGATTGCAATTGCCAAAGTAAAAGATTTGACCTTAAAAAATCTAAAACTAGAATCTAAAAACCAATTGATTCTTGTTGCTGAAGCTCCCGAAAAGCCTGGAAATATTGGCGCAATATTACGTACAGCAGACGCAGCTAATTTAGATGCCGTGATTATTGCCAATCCAAAAACGGATGTTTTTAATCCTAATATTATCCGAAGCAGTGTCGGTTGTGTTTTTACTAATAATATCGCTACGGGAAGTAGTTCAGAAATAATAGCCTTTTTAAAAGATAACGATATTGCTATTTACAGCGCTATTTTACAAGAATCTGTGCCTTATGACACTTGTAATTTTAAAGAAAGCTCCGCTATTGTTGTTGGTACAGAAGCCACTGGACTTTCTCAAGAATGGCGAGAGGAAAGCAAGCAAAACATCAGTATTCCTATGCAAGGTGAAATAGATTCTATGAATGTCTCAGTAGCAGCAGGAATCCTTATATTTGAAGCCAAAAGACAACGTGGGTTTAATTAATAATTTGCATTTAACAATTAGTAATTTAAGAAACATCCAAACCTTAATTAATCATTATTCTCTATTAATTATTTTATGACTCCCAACATACTTTTTTACATCATCATTGGAATATTAGTTCTAAACTTTATTGTGGATAAAGTATTGGACTCCTTAAATGCAAAACATTATAACGATCCAATTCCTGAAGCATTAAACGATGTTTATAATAAGGAAGAATACGAAAAATCACAACGTTACAAAAAAGAGAATAATCGTTTTAGTTCGATAACAACCTTAGTATCCTTTATTGCAACTTTGGCTTTTTTCTTTTTCGATGGTTTTGCCTTTGTAGACGAATGGGCTAGAACTTATTCTGATAATAATATCCTTATTGCTTTACTGTTCTTTGGTGTTATTATGTTTGCTAGTGATATTTTAGGAACGCCATTTAGTTATTACCACACTTTTGTAATCGAAGAAAAATACGGTTTTAATAAAACTACTAAAAAAACATTTATTCTAGACAAGGTTAAAGGTTGGTTGATGTTGGCTGTAGTTGGAGGATTATTGCTATCTATAATTATTTGGTTTTACGAAGCAACAGGAGATAATTTTTGGTTGTATGCCTGGGGAATTATTGCCGCTTTTACTTTTTTTATGAATATGTTCTATGCCCGTTTAATCGTTCCATTATTCAATAAACAAACACCATTAAAAGAAGGATCTTTAAGATCTAAAATTGAAACCTATGCTACTAAAGTTGGTTTTAAATTAGATAATATATTTGTAATAGATGGTTCCAAACGTAGTACCAAAGCTAATGCCTACTTTTCGGGTTTTGGATCTGAAAAAAGAGTCACTTTATACGATACTCTAATCAACGATTTAGAGGAAGATGAAATAGTTGCGGTATTAGCTCATGAAGTGGGTCATTATAAAAAGAAACATATTGTTTTTAATTTAATTACTTCTATCGGTCTTACCGGCTTTACACTTTGGTTACTATCGCTCTTTGTAGGAAACCCTATTCTTTCTGAAGCATTGAATGTTTCTCAATCCTCTTTTCATATTGGTCTAATTGCTTTTGGGGTTTTGTATAGTCCTATTTCAGAAATCACAGGATTGATTATGAATTACTTTTCCAGAAAATTTGAATACCAAGCCGACGATTATGCTAAAAACACCTTTGAAGCAAAACCTTTAATTTCTGGATTAAAAAAACTATCCAAAAATAGCTTGAGTAACCTAACTCCACATCCAAGTTATGTGGTAGCTCATTATTCTCACCCTACACTTTTACAGCGTTATAATAATTTAAATAACTAATATATAAGGGTTAAAAAAGAAGAGGTTTATTTTAACAATATCTTCTTTGTTTTTTGTTGTTTATAACAATCATTATTGTATTTTTAATTTATGACAGAAGAGGCTTTAATAGAAGAAAACAAGGAGATTACCAAGCAATATAAAAAACTGCTTAAGATTAGTTATCGCAGTTTAACAAAAGACGATAAGAAACTAATACGATCTGCTTTTGATCTTGCCGTAGATGCTCATAAAGACCAACGGAGAAAATCTGGAGAAGCCTATATTTTTCATCCCATAGCAGTTGCAAAAATAGTAGCTTCAGAAATTGGTTTAGATGCAACTTCCATTGCAGCAGCACTTCTTCATGATGTGGTAGAAGATACAGATGTTACCATCACAGATATAGAGCAAATGTTTGGCGAATCTGTCGCTCGCATTGTGGATGGATTAACAAAAATATCCAACCTTTCTTCAGATAAAGACATTTCTTTACAAGCCGAAAATTTTAGGAAGATGTTGCTCACTCTTAATGAAGATGTAAGAGTAATCATAATTAAAATTGCAGACCGTTTGCACAATATGCAAACCATGGATTCCATGCCTGCACATAAACAGGTTAAAATTGCTTCGGAAACCTTATTTATTTATGCGCCTCTAGCCCATAGAATTGGGATGTATAATATAAAAAGTGAGCTGGAAGATTTAGGTTTAAAATATACAGAACCCGAAGTATATAATGATATTTTAGATAAAATAAAAGACAGTAAAGAAGAGCAAGATGAATATATAAAATCGTTTACTAAAATTATTAAGAACTCCTTAGACAATGAAAACCTTATCTATGATATAAAAGGAAGACCAAAGTCTATTTTTTCTATCCGAAGAAAAATGATGGTTCAAAACGTTTCCTTCGATGAGGTATATGATAAGTTTGCGGTTCGTATTATCTATAAAGGCAATGATGAAAATGAAAAGTTTCTTGCTTGGAAAATTTACTCTATTGTAACCGATCATTTTAGACCTAACCCTACTCGATTGAGAGATTGGATTTCCTCTCCTAAGTCTACAGGATATGAAGCATTGCATATTACCGTAATGGGGCCAAAAGGAAGATGGGTAGAAGTACAAGTTCGTAGTGAACGAATGAATGAAATTGCCGAGAAAGGTTTTGCTGCACACTATAAATATAAGAATAAAGAAAAAGGCGATATAGAATTAGATGATTGGCTTAATAAATTACAAGATACTTTAGGTAGTTCTGAGATAAATGCAGTAGATTTTGTGGAAGAGTTTAAACTTAATCTTTATGCGAAAGAAATATTTGTTTTCTCACCAATGGGAGATTTATACTCTCTTCCTAAAGGAGCCACTGCTCTAGATTTTGCCTTTACGGTTCATACACAAATAGGAATGCATACTCGAGGTACAAGAGTAAATGGCAAACTAGTTCCCTTAAGTCACCAACTTAAAAGTGGAGATCAAGTTGAGATTATTACTTCAGATAAAGCAAAACCTAATGCAAACTGGTTAGATTATGCTACTACCGGTCGAGCACGTTCCAAAATAAAAACTTCATTAAATGAAGAGAAGAAACAAATAGCCAATGATGGTAAAGTAATTTTAGGAAGAAAACTAAAGTCCCTAAAAATAGCATTTGATGAAAAAACCATCAATCAACTGGTTATTTATTTTAAAATTAAAACAAGTCTAGATTTATTTTATAGAGTTGGAGCTGGAATCATTGACAATAAAAAATTAAAAGAATTTTCTAACTCAAGAAATAATGCCATAGTTAGTTTTTTTAAAAATAGACTTAAAAGACCTAGTTCATTAGAAGATGTAAATAAAGATGAATTAACTGCAAAATATGATCAGCTTGTTTTTGGAAAAGAAGAGGAAAAACTAGATTATACACTTTCGCCATGTTGTAATCCAATACCAGGAGATAAAGTATTTGGTTTTATAACTGTTTCTGAAGGAATTAAAGTGCATAAAAACAATTGTCCAAACGCATTACAATTACAAAGTAATTTTAGTTATCGAATTATAAAAGCAAAATGGATAGACTCTACACAAAGTGATTTTAAAGCGGAGTTAGATATTTCTGGAATAGACACTATTGGCTTAGTTAATGAAGTAACAAAAATTATATCTAGCAATCATAATATCAATATGATAAGCGTTCATTTTGAAAGTCATGACGGGGTGTTTAATGGGAGAGTTATTGTTGTTGTAAAAAATATTTCCATTCTTAATAACTTGGTAAAAAATATTAAAAAAATAAATGGTATCGATAAAGTTACCAGATTATAAATGAGTATTTTTGTATCCTAATGAATTCGAAAATAAATTCAAAAAATCAAGAAATAGTTAAAAAGGTCTTTACTGTCTTTTTAGAAGAAAACGGGCACCGTAAAACTCCTGAACGTTACGCTATTCTCCAAGAGGTATATAATCAAGAAGACCATTTCGACATAGAATCTTTATATATTAATATGAAGAATAAAAATTATCGAGTAAGTCGTGCAACATTATATAATACCATAGAATTATTACTAGAATGTAGTTTAGTAAGAAAACATCAATTTGGTAAAAATCAAGCACATTACGAAAAAAGTTTTTTCGATAAACAGCATGACCATGTAATTTTATCTGATGGAGAAGTAATAGAGTTTTGTGACCCGAGAATTGAAAACATAAAAAAAACAATTGAAGAAGTTTTTAATATTGAAATAATAAACCATTCACTTTATTTCTACGGAAATAAAAAATAAACTAGTTCCCAATTTAATTGGGACAGATTAAAGCTAACAATTTATGGCAGTTGACTTACTACTTGGATTACAATGGGGAGATGAAGGAAAAGGTAAAATCGTAGATGTACTCACAAAAAATTATAATATTATAGCTCGTTTTCAAGGGGGGCCAAATGCAGGACATACCCTAGAGTTTGATGGCATTAAACATGTTTTAAGAACCATTCCTTCAGGAATTTTTCATGAAGAATCTATGAATGTAATTGGAAACGGTGTTGTTATCGATCCTGTTGTTTTTGTAAAAGAATTGGAAGGTCTTGATCCTTATAATGTGGATTATGTTTCAAAATTAATTATTTCAAGAAAAGCACATTTAATTTTACCAACACACCGCTTATTAGATGCTGCTTCTGAAGCTTCTAAAGGAAAGGCGAAAATTGGATCTACACTAAAAGGTATTGGACCAACGTATATGGACAAAACCGGTAGAAACGGACTTCGTATAGGTGATTTAGAATTAGATACATTTAAACAAAAATATAGAGCATTAGCCGACAAACATGTGGCTATGATTGATTTCTATGATGTAGACATACAATTCGATTTAGATGAAATGGAAGTTGAATTTTTTGAATCTATCGAAAAATTAAAAGAACTTACATTTATTGATAGTGAAGAATATTTATATCAAGCTATGAAATCTGGTAAGACTATTCTAGCGGAAGGAGCTCAAGGATCTTTATTAGATATTGATTTTGGAACCTATCCATTTGTAACATCTTCTAACACAACAGCCGCTGGTGCTTGTACAGGATTAGGAGTTGCTCCAAGTAAAATTGGAGAAGTTTATGGAATCTTTAAAGCTTACACAACTCGAGTAGGTTCTGGACCATTTCCAACAGAATTATTTGATGAAGTAGGTGAAGAAATGGCAAAAGTAGGCCGTGAATTTGGAGCTGTTACTGGTAGAGGTAGACGTTGTGGTTGGTTAGATTTAGTAGCTTTAAAATATACTTGTGATATAAATGGAGTGACCCAATTAATGATGATGAAAAGTGATGTTTTAAGTGGTTTTGATAATCTTAAAATATGTACTTCATATAATTATAAGGGAGAAACTATCAAACATTTACCTTATAATATTGAGGAAGAAAATGTAACTCCAATATATACTACATTTAAATGTTGGAAAGAGGATTTAACCAAAATGACCAATGCTAATCAATTACCAAAGGAGTTAAATGAGTATATCGATTTTCTGGAAAAGGAATTAGAAATTCCTATTAAAGTTGTTTCCGTAGGTCCAGATAGAAAACAAACCATTCATAGGTAATACCAATTCTTTAGTATCTTCGTTAATTCAATTTACAAAGGAATTTTTATTTGAAACTATACAATTACATTCTTCTAATAATACTTATATTCTTCGGAAGCAATCTTTCCGCACAAGAAAAAGAAGGCACTCCTCCTGAAAAGAAAACTCAAGTTACCATTAAATCTGGTTATTGGGAAAAGAAGCCCGAATTCCCAGAAGCTGTAATCTACACTAGAGACAATACAGGACAGGTTTATATTGTTCATGAAGGAGTTGAAATGTGGTGCGATCAAGCCTATGTCTATACCAAAGACAATTTTGTAAAAGCTTATGGAGGTGTAAAGATTGCACAGGGTGACAGTATTTCTATGCTTAGTAAATACGGCGAATATAATGGAAACACTCAATTTGCTTTTGCCAGTGGCGATGTAAATTTTAAAGATCCAAAAACAACTTTAAAAACAGATACACTTTACTTTGACCGAATAAAACAACAGGCGTTTTATCGTAGTGGAGGAACCGTTAAAGATACAGCAAGCACACTTACCAGTAGAGTTGGTCGTTATTTTGCTGCTGATAAAAAATACCAGTTTTTATCTAATGTAAAAATCACAAACCCTGAGTACACTATAAATTCAGAACAATTAGATTTTTATTCAGAATCTGGAATTGCCTATATGTACGGGGAATCTACGATTGAAAGTGAAACAAGTACCGTTTATTGTGAAAGAGGTTATTATAATACCCGTTCAGACATTGGGTATTTTGTAAAGAATTCACGAATTGACTATGAAAACAGAGTCTTACACGGAGATAGTATCTATTTTGATCGGAATCGAAATTTTGCTTCCGCTACCAATAATATTAAAGTAATCGACACCCTTAATCAAAGCTTTATTAGAGGACATTATGCGGAGGTATATCGAGATAAAGATTCCTTATTTATAACAAAGAGAGCTGTTGCTATTACAGTAAGAGAAAATGATTCTATATACATCCATGCAGACACATTACGGATTACAGGTGCGCCAGATAATAGAATATTACGAGGCTATTATAAAGCTCGAATGTTTAAAAAAGGCATGCCAGGTGAAGAACCTACAAGCGGAAAGAGTGATTCTATATATGTAAATGAAAAAACAGGTTTAACCAAATTACTAAGAAATCCTGTATTATGGTCTGGTGAAAATCAGATGACTGGTGATACGATTCATTTACTTAGAAACTTAAAAACCGATCAATTAGATACTTTAAAAGTATTTAATAATGCTTTTATTATACAAAAAGACAGTGCAGGATACAACCAAGTAAAAGGGGAGCGATTAATTGGCTTATTTACTAATAATGTATTAGATACTGTAAATATTGTTAAAAACACACAGGTCATTTTCTTTTCAAGAAATGAAAAGCAAGAATTAGTTGGGATTAACAATACTCTGAGTAGCTCTATTCAATTGTATATTGAAAATGAAGAAATAAGAGGTATTCGATTTAACCAACAAGTAACTGGTAAATTATACCCTCCTTCTCAGTTTCCAGAAAACGCAAGAATATTACCTGGCTTTAAATGGCGTGGTGAAGAACGTCTTTTAACAGTTTCAGATTTATTTAAAGGTAAGCCTGCTCCTATTCTACCAAAAATAAAAGGGATACCCTTACCAAAAGATGAAGGCGAATTCTTTGAAGAGAACCCTGAAAATGAATTTATCATACCTGATGCTTCTAAGCTTAGTCCTGAGCAATTTCAAAACAAACCAGAAGACACTATTCTTTTAAAAGAAGAAGGTGAAGGTGAACCAGAAAAAGAAAATGAGGAGAAAGAATCTAAACTCCTAAAAGAGAACTAATGCGGGATAATTTTTTTAAATATCAAGCACAAACCACTCCTCACCCACTAGCATTAGAAGTTTCTCATGCGAAAGGGTCTTATATTTTTGACACGAATAATAAAAAATACTTAGATTTTATTGCTGGTGTATCCGCTTGTAGCTTGGGACATTGTCACCCAAAAGTGGTTGCTGCAGTTAAAAAACAATTGGACACCTATTTACATGTAATGGTGTATGGAGAGTTTATTCAAGAACCCGCTGTTGCACTAACTAAACTCCTTTCTGAACATTTACCAGAAAATTTAACCACTACCTACCTTACCAATAGTGGCACTGAAGCAATTGAAGGTTCTATAAAATTAGCCAGAAGAGCTACAGGCAGGAAAGAAATATTATATGCCGATAAGGCTTACCATGGAAATACCATGGGAGCATTGAGTATTATGGGCTTGGAAGATCGCAAAGAAGCTTTTCAACCTTTAATACCAGACTGTAACTCTATTACATTTAATTCTGAAAAGGATATAGAAAAAATTACAAGCAAAACAGCTGCTGTGGTTTTAGAAACGATCCAAGGTGGAGCAGGATTTATTATTCCTGAAAATGATTATCTAAAAAAAGTAAAAGCTCGATGTATTGAAGTTGGCGCATTATTAATTTTAGACGAAATACAACCAGGTTTTGGCCGGACAGGAAAATTATTTGGTTTTGAACATTTTGATGTAGAGCCAGATATCGTTGTTTTAGGAAAAGGTATGGGCGGTGGAATGCCAATTGGCGCTTTTACAGCTTCAGAAAAACTAATGAAACTCCTTAGTCACGATCCTAAATTAGGGCATATTACTACTTTTGGCGGAAACCCTGTTATAGCCTCTGCAGCATTAGCTACTTTAAAAGAATTGACCGAAAGCGATTTGATTAATCAAACCCTTCAGAAAGAAATACTTTTTCGAAAATTATTGAATCATCCACTTATAAAAGAAGTACGAGGCAAAGGATTAATGTTAGCTATTTTATTCGATTCCCCAGAAATTACTTCCGAAGTAATTCTAACCTGTAAGAAACATGGATTACTACTTTTTTGGCTACTTTTTGAATCAAAAGCGGCACGCATTACACCTCCATTAACCATTTCAGAAACCGAAATTAAGGAAGGTTGTCAAATATTACTTGCAGCCCTAGACACTATATACAATAAAGCATAACAACTTAACTTATTTATCTACAACAATTTACTCTAATTTATTTCCTGTTAATAAGTCCGTTAACAAGAATAATGGCATAGCTATTGAACTTTGAGCTACATTAGTATCTTTAATTAAGAAGAAACAGTTAAAACCCGCTAATGCAACATAGCCCTAACGAGCATAACAATTTCTCACTTTCCCGTTTCGAATCCATGCTAAAAACAAACAGTGTGCTTTTTTTTGACTCTAATGAGTTTGAAGAAATAATACACTATTATTTAGAAAATGGAAAGATAAAACTTGCGAAAAAGGCAACAAAATTAGGTCTACAACAACACCCCTCTTCTGTCAATCTCAAATTGTTTAGAATAGAAATGTTTGTTTTTGAAAATGAATTAGATACCGCAGACGATTTATTAGAAGAATTAATAGTAATAGAAAAATCTAACGAAGAATTATATATTCAGAAAGCAAATATCCTTTCAAGAAGAGATAAGCATAAAGAAGCTATAAAAATGTTAGAGGTCGCTTTAGAGTTAACTGAAGATGAATCTGACGTATTGTCATTACTAGGAATGGAGTATTTATTTTTAGAAGACTTTGAAAATTCTAAATACTACTTTATCAAATGCTTAGAAAATGATGGAGAAGATTTTTCAGCTTTATACAATATCATTTATTGTTTTGAATATTTAGAACAACATGAAGCCGCAATTGACTATCTAAACGAATTTTTAAATAAGAATCCATATTGTGAAGTTGCTTGGCATCAAGTTGGCAAGCAATATTTTATATTAAAAGAATATAAAAAAGCATTAGCTGCTTTTGATTTTGCTATTATTAGTGACGATACATTTATCGGTGCATACTTAGAAAAAGGTAAAGTATTAGAAAAACTTAAACGATATTCGGAAGCTATAGAAAGTTACACGGTAACCTTAGGCTTAGATGATCCAACTTCGTTTGCTTTATTGAGAATTGGGAAATGTTATGAGAAATTAGGGAACAAAGAATTAGCATTACAGTTTTTTAATAAATGTGTTGAAGAAGATGCATTGTTAGATAAGGGCTGGATCGCTATTACAGATTTTTATCTAAGTGCTAAAAATTACCAAAAAGCTTTATATTATATAGACAAAGCGATTAGTATCGATAGTGAAAATGTATTGTATTGGAAACGATATGCTAAGATTAATTATCGTTTAAATTTCTTTGAAGAGGCAGAAATAGGATATCGAAAAACTCTAGAACTTGGCAATTACGAACTCAATACTTGGTTAATCCGAAATGATGTTTTAATGCAATTAGGAGAATATGAAGCAGCCACAAATAATTTATTTCAAGCTGCAGAATTTTATCCAGAATGTGCAGAAATAGAATATCGTTTGGCTGGTTTATTTTATCACAATAATGAAGATAGAAAAGGAGAATTTCATTTAAAAAATGCACTTCGTTTAGACCAGGAGTATTTGATTATTATCGAAGAATTATTCCCTAAAATATATGTTTCCAAAAGAGTACAAGAAATAATTAAAAAGCACAAAAATCCTTCCCTATAAATTGTATTTTTGGGGCTAAGAGAATAATTTATGCCTTCACGTAGTTTTACTCAATATCTTATTATAACAGCAAAAGGACTTGCAATGGGTGCTGCTGATGCTGTACCAGGAGTGTCTGGAGGTACTATTGCTTTTATTTCTGGTATTTATGAAGAGCTAGTAACTACCATAAGCAACATTAACCTTTCCCTTTTTAAAACATTAAAAAATAAAGGAATAGCTGCCTTTTGGGAGCAGCTAAATGGAAATTTTCTAATTGCTCTAGTATCAGGAATAGCAATAAGTTTTGTCACATTTATAAGGATTGCCAAATACCTAATTGAAAACCATCCTATTTTAATTTGGGCCTTCTTTTTTGGGCTTATCATCGCGAGTATACTCTATATAGGTAAACAGATAGCAACTTGGAATATTAAAATTATAATTTCAATTATTTTAGGAGCTGCGGTGGCTTATTATATAACTACAATTCCTTCATTAGCAAGTAACGATAACCCTTACTTTTTATTTATTGCTGGCGCAATTGCAATTTGCGCTATGATTCTCCCCGGGATTTCTGGTTCTTTTATTTTAGTGATATTAGGAGCATATAAAACCTTAAGTGATGCTGTTCATGATGTAGACCTTAAAAGGTTAATGCTTTTTATTTTAGGAGCATTTGTAGGTTTACTTAGTTTTAGTAGGGTTTTAAAATGGCTTTACAAACATTATGAAAACACGACTTTAGCTGTACTTACAGGATTTATTATAGGTTCCTTAAATAAAGTTTGGCCCTGGAAAGAAACGATTTCAGTGTTCTCAAAGGAAACTGGCACTGAAGTTTTATTTAATACGGTTTCAGGTACTGGAACACTTTCGGTATTACAAAAAAGTACTCAAGATTTTGATACCTATAAAACAATTATTGAAAAAAGTATTAGCCCAAATAATTATTCAGTAATAAATAACAATGCAGAATCGCAATTAATTTATGCGCTTATATTTATGCTACTTGGCTTTTTAAGTATCTTTATCTTAGAGAAGGTTTCAACCTTGAAAAGCACCTAATGGCAAAAGAACGTTCTATATCTGACAAAATTTGGTTAGTTTTAAAAGGACTTGCTATGGGAGCGGCAAATAAAGTTCCTGGTGTATCTGGAGGAATCGTAGCATTTGTTGTTGGTTTTTATGAAGAGTTTATTTATTCACTCCAAAAAATAAACGGCAAGGCAATTAAACTTCTTTTTAATAGGGGCTTTAAAAGCTTTATTCAATACACCAATTTACGTTTCCTAAGCCTTCTTTTTTTAGGAATGGTGATTAGTTATTTTAGTATTTCAAAGGTTTTAGATTTCTTGTTAGAACACTATGAACTATACGTTTGGAGTACATTTTTTGGAATGATTATAGGATCCGTTTATTATATAGCCAAAGATTTTGGAAAATGGAATAGAAAATTTATAGCTTATCTTTTATTGGGAATTATAGCAGGCGTAAGTATTAGTTTCTTAGAGCCCGCAAAAGAAAATGACAACCTTTTATTTGTCTTTTTTTGTGGAATCATTGGAGTTTCAGGAATGACTCTTCCCGGGTTATCAGGTTCTTTTATTCTATTATTATTAGGTAATTATGTGTTGTTATTAGTGGATTCTGTAAATGCCCTATTCGACACCCTAACAGATTTATTTCAAGGAGATTTTAGTTTTCTAGACAATAGCTCCAGAATGCGCTTATTAAAAGTGTTGGCTATGTTTTCTTTAGGCTCCATAGTAGGATTAGTTTCTCTATCCCATATACTTGCCTATTTATTAAAACATTTTAAGAAAATTACAAATGCTGTAATTATTGGTTTTATTGCTGGCTCCCTAGGTGTAGTATGGCCCTGGAAATTAAAAATTTATGACATTAATACTTATGGAGATATCTTATTAGATGCTAATGGAAGGCAAATCATAAAAGGTTACCAAAGGTATTTTCCTTCGGAATTTTCGTACGAGATTCTTCTCGCAATATTCTTTATTTTTGTGGGTATATTTATATTATTAGCATTAGACTGGTATTATAAAAACAAAACATCAATAAATGGCTAAATATGGTTTAATAGGAAATAACATAGGATATTCTTTTTCTAAAACGTTTTTTACTATAAAATTTGAACAAGAAAACAGTCTTGATTCTTACTGTAATTTTGATATTCCTTGTGTGGACCAACTTTTGGATATTATTAAACAAGAGGAAAATTTAAAAGGCCTTAATGTAACTATTCCCTATAAAGAAAGTGTTATTCCTTTTTTGGACAAAATTGATAAAGAAGCGGAATTAATTGGCGCTATCAATACCATTAAAATCGACAAAAAAGGTAAATTAATTGGCTACAATACAGATCATTACGGATTTGCAAAAGCATTGATAGAGTTCTTTCCAATCAAAGAAAAAAAGGCCATTGTTTTGGGTAATGGAGGTGCTAGTAAAGCAATTCTATTTGTATTAAAGATGATGGATTTTGAAATCACTCAAGTATCAAGAACTGAAAGTGAGGATACTATAACCTATTCCGATTTAAACAGGACTTTAATTTCTCAAAATTATCTTATCATCAATTGCACCCCTTTAGGCACTTTTCCAGATATTCACAAATATCCAGATATTCCATACGAATATCTTACAAAAGATCATTTGGCTTTCGATCTTACTTATAACCCTCGGGAAACACAATTTATGAAAAGAAGTAAATCCCAAGGAGCAAGAGTAAGCAACGGCCTAAAAATGCTTGAATACCAAGCAAAAGAATCTTTAGCAATCTGGAAATCATAAACTTTTCTAAAAGTACTTATCATCCATTGCCAATCAAGCTGTAGTTAGTATATTGAACCTTTAAACCTGAATACTCAGGACCGAACCTTAACATTGAAAAAAATGTCAGAAAAAGAAATAAAAGAAGAAAAAGAAAAAACTGTTATTCCTACAGCAGAAATCGATACAGAAAAGCAAGAATCTCCAAAAACTGAATCAGAAGAAACAGTTTCCTCTACTGAAATAGAAGAAGTTTCAACAAATGTTATCCCTGAGGAGGCAGAAGTAAAAACTTTAGAAAAAGAAGAAATCACTGAAAGTAAAGAATCAACAATAGTTGAAAAAGCAGTAATTTCTAAGGAAGAATCCACTAAGGAAACTGAAGATTCACATCCAGAAGAAGAAGAAGAATCTCCAAAGGATTATAGCACATTATCTGAAAAAGAATTAATTTCCGAATTACAAGATCTTATTGACAAGAAACCTGTTCAGGAAATAAAGACAAAGGTAGAAGAGATAAAAACTTTCTTTAATATTAAGTTTACTGAAGAACTAGAAAGTACTAAAGAAGCATTTTTAGCAGAAGGTGGCAATATTATCGATTTCTATTACACTACTCCTATTAAGAAAGAATTTGACTCTACCTATTACAGTTATAAAGATAAACGTAGTAACTATTATAAAAATTTAACGAAAGACCTCAACGAAAACCTTAGTAATCGATTAGGTTTAATTGAAGAATTAAAAGGTCTTTTCAATGAAAAAGAAAAAACCAGTATCATTTTCAAACATTTTAAAAGCATACAGGAAAGATGGTTTGAAGCTGGAGCGATTCCACGAGATAAATACAATACAGTATGGAATAATTACCACCATCACGTTGAAAATTTTTATGATATTTTACACTTGGACAGAGAGTTCAGAGATCGTGATTTTAAAAATAATTTAGAACAAAAACTAAGACTAATTGGTCGTGCCGAAGAACTAACAAAAGAAGAAAACAGCAATAAAGCATTTAGAGAATTACAAATGCTTCATAAAATGTGGAAAGAAGAAATAGGCCCTGTTGCTAAAGAGTTTAGAGATAATGTCTGGGATAAATTTAGTGCTGCCACAAAAGTAATTCATGACAAACGACAAGAACATTTAAAAGACTTAGAAAAGGAATTTGAAGCAAATGTTACTATCAAGAAAGATTTAATTGACGAGATTAATAAATTGGTAGAAAGCACAAAAACAAATCATCAAAGTTGGCAAAATACAATTAAGAAAGTTCAAGAACATCGCGATAGTTTTTTTGAATCTGGAAAAGTACCACGCTCAAGTAATAAAGAAATTTGGAGTTTATTTAAAGAAGCAACAAGATCTTTTAATAAAGAGAAAAATATTTTTTACAAAAATCAGAAGCAGGAACAGTATGATAATCTAGAGAAAAAACTAGGCCTGATTAAAACTGCTGAAGAAAATAAGGATAGTGAGGATTTTGAGGTGGTTACCCCTTTAATGAAAAAAATCCAAAACGATTGGAAAAATATTGGACACGTACCTAGAAAAGATAGTGATAAAATATGGAAACAATTTAAAGCAGTTTGTAACCATTATTTCGAACGTTTACATTCTCAGCAAGATGAAGCAAATAAAGAAGAGTTTGATCACTTAGATGCGAAAAAAGAAATGTTAGACTCTCTTACATCTTTAAAGCTAGAAGGTGATACCAAAAAAGACCTTCTCCTTATTAATGAAAAGATCTCTGCTTGGAAAAAGATTGGAAAAGTTCCTTATAACAAACGTACTATAGAACAAAAGTTCAATAAAAAATTAGATGATTTATTTGGACAATTAAATCTGGATAAAAAAGAAACGGAGCTCATTAAATTTGAAAATAAAATAAATGCACTTAGCTCTTTAGAGGACGATCGAAAGTTGAAAAACGAAGAGTTTTTCTTATCTAAAAAAGTTGGAGAAGTCAATGATGAAATAAGACAATTAGAAAACAATCTCTTATTTTTCAAACATGTTTCAGATGATAATCCATTAGTGAAAGATGTTCATAAAAAGATAAACCGACATAAAGATGATCTTGAGGTATGGAAAGCTAAGCTTATTAAAATTAGACAATTAAGAAAACAATAATAATTCAAAAATGCAATAAGGTATTAATATTAAAACCTTATTGCATTTTTGCTTCTTCCCAAAAAACATCCATTTCGGCAAGTGTCATTTCGTCTATAGATTTGCCAATTTCTTTGGCTTTGGTCTCTAAATATTGAAATCGTTTAATAAATTTTTTATTGGTACGCTCCAATGCATTTTCGGGATCTACTTTTAAGAATCGTGCGTAATTTATCATAGAAAACAAAACGTCTCCAAACTCTGCTTCTATTTTTGAGGTATTGTTTTCATCAATCTCATGTTGTAGTTCTTCCAATTCTTCTTGTAGTTTTTCAAAAACTTGTTGAGGCTCTTCCCAATCAAAGCCAACTCCAGCAACCTTATCTTGAATTCTATTTGCTTTAACTAAGGCAGGAAGAGATTTTGGAACTCCTTCTAACACACTATTTTTTCCTTCTTTTAGCTTAAGGCTTTCCCAATTTTGCTTTACTTCTTCTTCATTGGCAACAACAACATCTCCATAAATATGTGGATGTCTAGAAATCAACTTCTCTGAAATGGATGTAGCAACATCGGCAATATCAAAATCATTGGTTTCACTTCCTATTTTTGCATAGAACATAATGTGCAATAGTAAATCCCCCAACTCATTTTTAACCTCTTCTAAATCGTTCTCTAGAATTGCATCCCCTAGCTCGTAGGTTTCCTCAATAGTTAAATGACGTAATGATTCTAAAGTTTGCTTTTTATCCCAAGGGCATTTTTCTCTTAACTCATCCATTATAGTGAGTAAACGATCTAAAGCCTCAAGTTGGTCTTTTCTAGAATTCATTATTTATATTGTCCTGGAAAGAGAATGTTTATTCTTCTTCTGAAGCTATTGCTTCTTTTTCTTCTTCTCCGTTTGCTTCTTCTTTAGTTTCAGAAAAATCTGTCACACCATTTTTTAAAAGCAAATTATACCACTGTACTATTTTTTTAATATCGCTAACATATACACGGTCTTCATCGTAATCTGGAAGTACTTCGAAAAAATATTCTTCTAATAAGTCTTTTGAAGATTTATGACTAATAGCCTCTCCTCCATCTTCTTTATTAGCTATTTTCAAAAAAACTTCTCGTAATGGCAATTCTTCTGTTAAGGTATAGATTGCAATTTCAGAAAGCAAACTTACATTTTGTCTAGCACTAACGCTTATTTTTTTACCGTCTAACAAAGAGATCGCTAAAAAGCCGGTTCTTGTTTGATTTTCTAATTGGTACAAACCTGGCTTTCCTGAAATTGATAATATTTTTTCTAAACTCATTTTTTTAATTAAATTGTTATTACGCTCTATAATTTCGAGCACAAATATCTTAGGATAAAATTTTATTTCCTAATGTCTTATCGTTTCTTTTTTAAATTTGGAAACCGCATTCGATAATCAATATTTATATTACCTTTTGTAATATTTGCAAGCTTTCCTTTTATGATTCGTTTTTTTAATGGAGAAAGTTTATCGGTAAATAACACTCCTTCTATATGATCGTATTCATGCTGAATAATACGAGCAACGATCCCGTTAAATTTTTCGGTATGCTTAATAAAATTCTCATCGTAATATTCGATTAAAATATCTTCATTTCTAAACACATCTTCTCTAATGTCTGGAATACTAAGACAACCTTCGTTAAAAGCCCACTCGTCTCCTGTTTCTTCTATTATCTTAGCGTTAATAAAAACTTTCTTGAAGGTACTTAGAAATTCTCTTTCTTCTTCAGAATATTCCTCATCCTCATCAAAAGGTGTTGCATCCACTATAAAAATACGAATAGGCAAACCAATTTGTGGAGCTGCTAAACCTATCCCTTTAGCCTCATACATAGTTTCAAACATGTTTTCTAACAGCTCCTCGAGTTTGGGATACTCTTGGGTTATGTCTTTTCCCATCTTTCTTAAAATAGGATCTCCGTAAGCAAGTATAGGTAGAATCATTGTTTATTATATAAATAGTCTTGTAATATTATCGTTGCACTAATTTCGTCAATCAAGGCTTTATTTTGCCTTTGTTTCTTTTTAAGTCCGCTATCAATCATCGTCTGAAATGCCATTTTACTAGTAAATCGCTCGTCCATTCGTTTAATTTCTAACTTTGGAAATACTTTAATTAACTGTATTATAAATTTACTAATTTTACTTTCAATATCAGAATGTGATCCATCTTTTTGTTTTGGTTCCCCAATAATTACTAAGTCAACGTTTTCAGTTTCAAAATAATCCTTTAAAAACGGCATCAAATCATGGGTTCTAACTGTGGTTAAACCTGAAGCTATTAATTGTAACTCATCGGTAATGGCAATTCCTGTTCTTTTGCCTCCATAATCAATTGCTAATAATCGTCCCATAATTTCCGCAAAAATAAGGGATTAATTAAAAGTGACTTCTATCTTTGTGAAATTATTAAATATATTATGATTCAATTACAACAAATTATAGAAAAAGCTTGGGACGATCGTTCTCTTTTAACGGATTCAGTAACCATTAAAGCAATACGGGAGGTAATACAATTATTAGACGAAGGAAAACTTCGTTGTGCAGAACCCAATGCTAATACTTTAAAATGGCAAGTTAACGAATGGGTGAAAAAAGCGGTGGTATTGTATTTTCCTATTCAGAAAATGGAAGTTCTTGAAACTGGTATATTTGAATATCATGATAAAATACCATTAAAATCTGGATACAAAGAAAAGGGTGTACGGGTTGTTCCTCATGCAGTTGCTCGATATGGAGCTTTTATCTCTAAAGGAGTAATCTTAATGCCAAGTTATGTGAATATAGGCGCATATGTAGATGCCGGAACTATGGTAGATACTTGGGCTACAGTTGGAAGCTGTGCTCAAATAGGCAAAAACGTTCACTTAAGTGGCGGTGTTGGAATTGGAGGAGTATTAGAACCTTTACAAGCTGCACCTGTAATTATTGAAGATAATGCTTTTATAGGTTCTCGTTGTATTGTTGTAGAAGGAGTTAGGGTAGAAAAAGAAGCTGTATTAGGTGCTAATGTAGTATTAACCGCATCTACAAAAATAATTGATGTTACCGGACCAGAACCAATAGAAAGCAAAGGTGTTGTGCCCTCTAGATCTGTTGTTATTCCAGGATCTTATACTAAAAAATTTCCCGCTGGAGAATATCAAGTTCCTTGTGCTTTAATTATAGGAAAACGAAAAGAAAGTACCGATAAGAAAACAACCTTAAATGATGCTTTACGTGAATATGATGTTGCGGTTTAATTTCTCTGAATATTTAAAAAAAAGATTTATATTTCAACCATTATAGTCTTATAATTTTATGAAGATTCTTGTTATTCAGCAAAAAATGATAGGTGATGTACTTACCACTAGTATTCTTTTTGAAGCACTAAGGGAAAAATATAAAACTGCTGAATTACACTATTTAATTAATACACATACTTTTCCTGTTATTGAAAACCATCCATTTATTGATAAAGTAATTTATTTCACTCCAAATAATGAAAAAAATAAATGGAGCCTTATTCCCTTTTTCAAGGAAGTTAAAAAAAATAATTATGATGTTGTAATCGATGTTTACGGAAAACTAAGTAGTAATTTAATCTCACTATTCTCGGGTGCTACCGTTAAAATAGGTTATTATAAAAAGCATTCTTCATTTATATTTACACATCCAATAAAAAGAATAAAGCAACCTAAAGAAAATGCAAGCCTTGCAATAGAAAATAGAATGGGTTTGTTAAAACCTTTAGACATTCCTTTTAAAAATTTCTCGCCAAAAATATATCTGAATCCAAATGAAATTGAAACTGCTAAAAAAACATTGCATTCCCAAAATATTGACTTAGAAAAACCTCTATTTATGATATCGGTTTTAGGTAGTAGTCCCAAGAAAACATATCCTGCAAAGTATATGGCTAGTTTATTAGATGTAATAATTCAGGATACTCCTAATGCACAAATACTTTTTAATTATATACCGAATCAATTAGATGCTGCGAAAGAAATTTTTGATTTATGCTCTAAAAAGACACAAGATCAAATATATTTTAAATTGTATGGAAAGAGTATTCGAGAATTTATTGCTTTAACCTTTCATTGTAATGCCTTAATTGGAAACGAAGGAGGCGCAGTTAATATGGCTAAAGCAATACAGATCCCTACCTTTATAATATTTAATCCTTCACTAAATAAGGCAAATTGGTTTGGGGATGATGAAAATGACAAAAATGTTGCTGTACACCTTTCAGATTATATTGCCTATCATGAAAACGATTTTGAATTAACGAAGAAAAATCCAGAGGTTTATTATCATAAATTTAAGCCTACTTTTATAGAACCTAAACTAACAGATTTTTTAAGTACGTTGAATGAATTATAAATTCCTAATATATATATCCTATAGTTATGCCGTTCCAATTGGCAATCCTTTAGAAGAAGAAATTCTAAAAAGAGGATATACTGTTCAATGGTTTAGCAATCAACTTGATGGAAAAAATGCAATTGTCAAAAAAACCAATGTGCTATCTCATATTAAGGATGTTATTTCATATCAACCAGACATTGTACTTACAGCTACTGATGAGGCTCCCGATTTCATTACAGGTTTAAAGGTTCAGATATTTCATGGTTTTTTTGCACAAAAGAGACCTAGCAAAAACAATACTTTTTATCATTTTAGAATTAGAGGTTTTTTTGATTTATACTGCACACAAGGCCCTAGTACTACCATCGAGTTTACAAAACAATCTAAAAAATATCCGCATTTTGAAGTAATAGAAACTGGTTGGAGCAAAGTAGATCCTTTATTTCCTCTAGAAGAAAAAAGCAAAACTTCAACACCTACTATAATGATTGCTTCTACCTTTACAAAACGACTTAGTCTAGCTTTCGATGAGGAAGTCTTTGATACTATTAAAAGTCTTTCAGAAAAGGGCGTTTTTAACTTTATTATGGTATTACATCCCAAATTACCCAAAGAAATTATCGAAAAATGGAAAAATATTAAAAACAATCATTTTGCATTTTATGATACAACAGAATTAATCCCATTATTTAAAAAAGCAGACGTTTTATTTGCAGATACGACTTCTGCAATACAAGAATTTATTCTTCAAAAGAAACCTGTGGTTACATTTAAACACACGATAGAACAAAACTATCTTATTCAGATTTCTGAAGCAGAAAAAATAGAAGAAGCATTATTACAAGCATTAAACCCTTCTTCAAGTTTAGAAGACAACATTCAAGAATACATCACTAATTTGCATCCATATCAGGATGGAAAATCTAGCAAAAGAGTTATTGACGCTACCATTTCATTTTTACATAAAGACAAATCTTATTTAAAAGCAAAGCCGATTAATTTATTGCGAAAATATAAACTAAGAAAGCAATTAAATCACTTTACTACAAGCTCTTACAACAAACCTTTTACTTTAGAAAATACAATTCAACCTGAAGACACTATAAAAATATCTGCAGTAATTATTACTTTTAACGAAGAAGAACATCTAGAAAAGTGCCTAGCTTCTTTAGTTGATGTTGCAGATGAAATTATTGTTGTGGATTCCTATTCAACAGACAGAACAAAAGAGATTTGCGAGCATTTTAATGTCCGAT
>OLHJ01000078.1_pt1 | contig 37559 bp, 32 predicted proteins | sample 1609491 | NCBI WGS metagenome assembly OLHJ01 (sample SAMN05416861, study PRJEB24817) | seawater metagenome | isolation source: Sea water | place: Canada:Atlantic | collected 2013-11
GGGCTCGGAGATGTGTATAAGAGACAGATCCAGCGTGAGGATAGTCGGCAATAGGTGAGCCGCGACTTATAATCTTATAACCCGCTATAGGGATTTCTTCACTGCGTTCCAGCTCTGGACCTGTGTAGTACTCTGTAATTCTGGCAGGGAGGAAGTCATCGTCGCCGGCACCTGCAGGGAATGCAGCGCTTCCGCCAAGGACCTCGTTAAGCAACGGATTCATCATCATATAGTCAGCGGTAAGTACTTCCGAGTAAGGTAGCTCGTTAATGATAACGTGCGCGATGAGCTCTCCCGAGGCGCGTTGTGCGGCTGTACTTATACGCCTCCCGTAATTTTGATAATAAGCCGATGGTCCTTCATTGTTCTTAACCTCATAAGTGAGGTTTCTCAATATAGGAAAATTGCCGAAGTTGTCGTTAATTGGGGCATCTTCAGTGCCCTGTGTTAACAGGCGATCGTTGCTTGCTCTGACAATAAACTGTCTGAATTGTGAGTCCGACATCAGCGCTTTTAGAGCAGCGCGTAAGGCCTCATCACCACCGTCGCGGACAGCCTGCAGCTCTTCAACGGAAGGTGCTCTGCCGGTAAAAAGAATCATCGCTCTGCGCAGCGTCGCCTCACGAGGTTCAAGTGTTACGGAGGAGAGCAATGACTGTGTGCTGGCGCTGAGCTCGTCCAGTTGTCCGGAAACGAAGGAATAGGCGAGACCCTCGCTAGCCTGAGCTTGTTCCTGTGTTAGCAAAGCCAAGACCGCAGATAGGGTGTTGTAGTTATCGTCACCCTGGGTTATCTGCTGGCCTCCGGTATGGGAATTGCCCCCGGTGGCTTTTGTTAACAGTGTCTCAGCGGAATTACCTTCAATATTCAAATAGGATTGCAGCATGCTCAGGTTGTTCAATGCAGAGCCGGTCATGCTACGCTGGAACTGTAAAGAAGAATTACGGGCAAGTCCGCCTGTGACATGACATGCGGCGCAACGCGCCTGTATGAGCTCGTCTTCTACCTCGGCCTCATAGATCGTGAGCGCTTCGTCTAGGAGTAGTGGAGACTGTGTGGCCGCGTTGAGCAAAAGAATGGCAGGGCTGGGTGTATAGTCCAGAGCTGCGTCGTCCTCAACGCCGTATGCAATGAAAATCTGGTATTCACCTGGGTTGTCTAAACGTCCAGAGAGTATGTTTAGCTCAGTTTCTTCACGGAGCATCACCTGCTCTGCGAAGGGAATAAACGTCGCCAGTTCTCCGTTCCAGATAGTGAAGCGACGATCAGAGTCGAGCAAGAAGAAGTTGCTGTCTTTGACAAAGACTGCGTATATAGACCCGTTACGGCCAATGTCGGCAGGATCGGGTCTTAGAGTCAAAGAGATGTCTAGCAGTTGCTGGGTTGTAAGCTGTTTGGTTGATGCAGCTGAAGCAATGTCAAGCGCAAAGCTTGCCGTGGTGGTGCTGCCATCGATGGATGCAGCGGAGATTGTGGGCAGCGTGAGCGTATCGGCCAGTACTGCGCTAACGAGTAGCGACTGCATTAACACCATTGTTATCAGTGACGAGCAGAGTCGTTGGGGTATTAGATTCATCGCTAGATCCGAAAAGTGCTCCTAACTTAGAGCAAATTGCATAAATATAAGGTTTAAGCGGGCTATGCTACCAGTTTTTACGCCATTCGAACTCGCGAAAATAACAATATTTTGGGGGTGATATCAAGTTATTACGGCCAGGGCGTCTACGTGTAGATTGCTGCATTTGCCAGCAGCTATGGGGCGATGCCGCCTAGCATAGGGCTCGATTGGCGGATATTGTGTTGGGGGAAGTTGGCTGAGGCAGTTAAAAATTGCAGAGGAAAAATCACAGAGGAAAAATCACAGAGAGAAGATCATAGGAGCGCTAACAACTGAGTGCTGTCTTTGTTAGTGTTCTCGATTCATCGGGGGCTATAGACATTAAGTTGTTGGTGTCTCCTTTGTTCTGTATCGATTCGTGAGCTTGGGAAATGATGAAAGGTCCAGATTATAGTAAGTCGATAAATGCTTGTGCAGCAAACTATGGCAAAGACGCAGAGGCTGTCGCGCGTTACATGTTCGAAGGGCAAGAGCGGGCCTATAGCTTGGGCAATCGGGGTCCCATACGTTTCGATGAGGAGGGCGCGCTACACAAAGAAATTTCTGATGCCTATTCAAAATACGGCTTCTATGTTTTCGAAAATGTCATTGATGAACAAGAGATGGCAGATATCCGTGATGATATGGAGGCTCTTCGCGAACGTTTTCCAGTTAGCCCTGATGCGAAACATGATCAACACGGTCGGCCGGCAATCGGCGTGGATTGCAAGGGCCCCGGCCTGCGTTGGAGTAAGCCTTTAAGCGATCCATTGGGGGGCACGCAAGCTTCCAACGGGCGCCATCAGGTTAAGCTTAAAGAATTGCAGCCAGATAGCGAGGCCCCGGATTCAGCTCCCTTTATTCTTGTTGGTTCACTACAGTTTTCAGAAGCCGCATTGCGAACCTATGCTCATCCACAAATATTAAAAGTAGCAGAAGCGGTGAATGGAGAGGACTTTGCTCCTTTTAACGAAGTTCTTTTTATCAAAGATGCGGGCCTGGGTGCCGCGGTGTCCTGGCATCAGGACGGTGATACTCACTGGGATAGCCCTGATTTTGATGAGGGCATTCATGGCTTTAATTTCATGGCACAGGTTTACGCTAGCACACCCGTAAACGGCGTTTGGGTGGTTCCGGGGACTCATAAGTTAGGTAAGATGGATATCAAAGCGATGGTCAAAAAGTCAGGCTCTGAGCGCCTTATCGATGCTGTGCCACTGGTGTGTAATCCAGGCGATGTGGTTATCTGCAATCGCCAACTTGTACACGGCTCTTTTGCCAATGCAGGTTTCGAGCCGCGCCTAACTATTAATTTTGGTTTTCATCGTCGCAGCTCAGTGTTGAATGTGACGGGAGCGGGGATACACAGCCCGGTTGCGGTATACACAGGCGAGCACATTAGAGAGCGATCGAAAGTTATCGGCTATGCCAAGAGCGCACGGCAACAGAAGTATCCGCAGGAAACCCCGTTTACCTATAAACCTCACGAGGCATCGGGCGAGAAATTTCAATGGAATGGGGACGCGCAAAAAAAGCTCAAAGATTATAATCTGCTTGATCTAAGCATTTAGCTGGCCGGGTTAAAAGAGGCCAAAGCAATGGGGACACTAACAATTTAACAACTTAATACTGCTTGGGCTCTAGTGTTCTTGTTTGATTAAGAGCTTAAATTGTTAAGTTGTTAGTGTTCTCTTGTTGTCTCTTGCTTAGGCCTCAAGCGCGCCAGGATTGCCAGCCTCTACTACAAACGAAGCGCGGGTTCTTATGGGATGACCGGGCTCGGTCACCTTATCTAAAATCTTGTAGTCTGATTGCCATAAATCTTTGCTGAGATGACAACTGACATAGCCGCGCTGGCGATTGTAGAACTTGATGTGAGAATTGTCTGAAAGTGTTTGTGCGGTAGTGTTGCTGATATCAGAGCCATCACCGCCAGATGTAATTGACGTGCCAACGAATTCAGTTGCAATAACTTCACTGCTTTCATTGCTGAAGTCAGACAGAATGTTGTTTACCCAGTTACTGTGTATGTCGCCTGTCAGCACAATTGGGTTGGGTGTTTGTGCCGCCTTTAGTCTTGCCAACAATTCATCTCGCTCGTCGGGATATCCATCCCAGATATCCATCAAGTACATCTCCTCTTCTTGCTCATTGCGCCGCAACAAACGCCCCATCATTACTTGTTGTGCCATCACGTTCCAGGTCGCCCCACTACTGCGTAGGCGTCGGAATAACCAGTCTTTCTGAGCCTCTCCCAATAAAGTTCTATTAGGCTCTCGATGTTGACCGCAGCTCGGCTTCATGCCGTCACCGCAGGCCTGATCGCTACGATACTGGCGAGTGTCCAGTATTGTCATGTCCATTAACGTGCCGAACTGCAAAGGGCGATAGATTTGCATCGAGGCCCCTTGTCTGCCGGACGGTAAACGTATCGGCATGAACTCGTAGAAAGCTTGGTAGGCAGCAGCCCGACGAATGAGTAGCTGCTCCGGGGTTTGCTCATCGATGGCTATATCGTTAGCGTAATTGTCATCAACCTCATGGTCATCCCAGGTTACGGCCCAGGGCGCAGATGCGTGAGCAGCCTGTAAATCTGGGTCCTCTTTGTACAATTCATATCGCGCGCGATAATCATCTAGCGTATAAATTTCCGGCGCATTGTGATGACGAACATTATTGGCTCCCCAGGTTTCTTCGTAAATGTAATCACCGAGGTGCACAATCAAGTCGAAGCGTTCTTTCGCCATATGATCCAGGGCGGTGAAGTAGCCGTGCTCATATTGTTGGCAGGAAGCGAAGCCAAAGCGAAAGCTCTCAGGCGTAGCATCTAGTGCTGGCGCAGTTTTAGTTCTGCCTACGCTGCTAACTTCACCACCAATCATCCAGCGGTAGTAATATTCTTTGTCCGGGTTCAAGCCTTGCAAGTCCAGGTGCACGGAATAACCTAATTCCGGCAAGGCGGCTGCACTGCCTTTACGATAAATAGTTGAGAAGTTGGCGGTTTCAGCTATCTCATAGTCCACCGCCACGGGCTCGTTTCTGCTGAGCGTATTGCCCAGTGTTTCACGCGCCAATCGTGTCCAAATAACCACAGAGTCAGGTCGGGGGTCGCCGGAGGCCACGCCCAGATAAAATGGATTAGCTGAAACTCTAGCTAGTCGGGTGGCTCCCAATGCGGATGCAGACAATGTGCTTGCCGCCAGCAGCGTAGTGAGGTGCATGCCCTGCCGGAGAAAAGTGCGTCTACTGAATGCCATGATAATTCACCTTGAATTCGGTTAATTAGTAATGGAACTATAGCAAACAAAATGGAATCTCATAGATTAAAATCTGAATCAAAAGGGTCGCCGCCCACAGGCGCAAGAGTCATGGAGGGCTAGAAAGGAATAGGGGGCGACCCCGCTAAAAGGTAGAAAACTTGATTGGCTAATGAACAGGGTAGGGTAAAAGATTGAAAGCCCCGTTAGAGATACTAATAAGTTAACAACTTAGTACTGTTTAGATGATAATTTTCTCGATGCGGAGCTTAAATTGTTATGTTGTTAGTGTCCCCTTTGCCTTCCTTTTACTCAGCTTCCTTACTTTGGGAGACTGTCCCTGTAAGCATGAAGCTACGGCTATTTTCGACATTGAATGAAAAGTCATTTTTGGTCAGCCGATGCTCCACTAATTCGGTAAAGTTATCAGTAAAAGGTGTCGCTCTACCCTTCCAGCTAGCTTTTACTCCAGGGAAAGCTAGCCAATAGTCCAAAGTCTGTAACCAGCGCAGCCATAACTGATCCTCAACATTTCCAGCTTCGTACTGCTGCATTAGAAATTCCATCGCGCCAAAGAATTCATACATGATCCACATGAAACGGCCTCTCTCTTCAACTGAAAGCTTGGTCGGATCAACTGCTGCTTCCATATAAAATTTGTTGGCTTCCACATCGAAGCCCAAGAAATGCTGCTGGGCTGACAACCGATCCAGAATGCGTGCAGTTACATCGGCTCGCCGGGAGATTGTATTGCTGCGTAACTGTACGGCGAGGTAGATCAAGGTGAAAATCACGCCAAAGCCGCCGATAAATTCGCCTAGTTGAGAAAGGGTTGAGAGAGATATCACTGTTCTTCCTCTAGAAGGATAAAGGTGCCAAGATCTTAGCAAACTTTATCGATTTTTTGTAAGTCTTGGGGATTGTTTGGAGGCATCTCGGGGGGGTTAATATGAAACATGGAGACACCATAGAAAATGAGCGTAAGTTGTTAAATTGTTAGTGTCCCTACCTTTCTTTCAGAACGCCTTATTTCAAGGCTATTCGCTTTCCATATACGCCTCGACGCTTATCAAGCGAAGCGCAAAAGGGCCATCTGTTTTGTCGTACTGGTACAGAGCGAATTCAGAAATCTGACTGGTATTAAGTTCAGGACCATCGAGCTTGAATCCTCGAAACTGAGGAAAAAAACTCGTGAATGGAATATCGATTACGTTTGTCTTGTCAGCCAGAGTGTCGAAATCAGCCCAGTAATTAATTCGCCGTCCACGCCATAGAGCATCCGTTTGTATTCCCCAAGTGTAGCGACGTCCGTCAGCCTTAACCTTTACTCTTATTCCAGTATAAGCGGACAAGTCTAGTTTTAGGGGTTGTGTGCGAATGGAGCTGAAACCGCCGCCGTTCGTGTTGGTATTACCAGCAAAACTAAGCTCTCCCGAAGAAATAGCAAACCCGCCCTCGCTTCTTCCTCCCATGACGTTATCGTTCTGCACATACCAGCCAAAATCAGGGCTGTCGGTGTTAAAGCTAGTAAGAGATAGGGTGTCCAAGTTGTCAGCCTCCGAGACGCTGAGAGGTGCACATAGTAGGGCAAGCAGGATTACGCTGCACGAAAGGGCGGTTGACTGTGAAAAATATATTTTTTTAACTCGCATGGTGTTATTACGCTGCTATTCATTGGTTTGGTTCAACTCTTTGTTCCAGGCAATGAAAGATAAATGTACTTTTCAGCCCTCCCAGAAGTTAGGGAAAGAAGGGGACACTAACAATTTGACAACTCACGTACTGTTTGGGTGTTAGTGTTCTCGATTCATCGGGGGCTTAAGTTGTTAAGTTGTTAGTGTCCCCCTTTATTTCTTTTGGGAGTTCCTTCAGAAGCTAAGCTAAAAAATGTATATCCCCTGATGTTGTAACCTTTTTTCATTTTCTTAGTCTTATATTAGGAGAGTGCAGAATAAATCGCACTTTAACCTACTTGGAGAGATATCTATGAATAATTTAGTCAAACCATTCGCCCTGATTATGGCTTTAACAATTCCTGCTATAGCAAGCGCTGACGTTACAGCGAACAATGTAACGGTAGGAGAGGTTCATATTACCTACACTGCTGCGGATGCCGCTTCGAGTTATGGCAGGAAGGAGCTGGAAAGTCAGATTCGGCGTGCAGCTAAGGAGGTGTGCGGAGAGCAAAATCTTCAACGGACACGTTCGCTTAGGCAGCTATTGAAAAATCGCAGCTGTTACGACAAGGCGGTATCAGATGCAATGAAGTCGATCTCGACTAGTGCGTAATAATGCCGAGCTAGATTAAAGGGATAAGTTAAAGAGATAAATTAAAAGGATCGGAAGGATTTAAGCTAAATCTCTCCGATCCTTTTAAATTTGCTCCATTGATTTTTTTTGCAGGTTAGTATCAGAGAACCTTTATAGCTTGTAGGAACAATTATAGCGAAAAGCGTTCCCGCAAAAAATGAGCAACTCCATCGGCATGATTATGCCCAATTACATCGCTTGCTAATTCTTTGATGACCGTTTTCGCATTCTCTGGAGCATAACTTTCATCGGCAAGACTAAACATGCTTAAGTCGTTATCACTATCGCCAAAACAAATTACATTAGTTGCCCCTAACTGGTGTCTTAGGCTAGAAACAGCAACGCCTTTATTAGCTAGCCGATGGTGCACATCTATCCAGCTAAACAGATGGCCTTCTATAGCAGGCCCGGAATAGGCGACTAGGTTTGAATGTGTGTTAAATTCGCGCGACATCATAGCAATGGCATCAGCAGAACCAATCATACTAATATTGGTAACCTGATTATTTGAAGATAACTCCTCTATCGGAAGAATTTTGGCATTGAGATCAACATAGTGTTTGCTGACAAGCTTTTTTTCTACATCATGAAGCGGTTCTGCATGGTAAATGCAGTGTTGATGATTATCGATAGCGTGAATGAAAGGCGTAATTCCATGAGCTCCTGCAACGCTAATCACTTTTGAGATTTCAGTTCTACTGAGTAGGTTTTCAAGGGTTAGCGTCTGCTCAACAGGGTCCCATATCGTCACTCCATTATTGTAGATTTGAGGCAGATTAAAAACATGCCCTTTCAGAATGCTCTTCGCCGAAAGCATGTTGCGCCCCGTTGCTACGGTATAGGCAATGTTGTTTTTTCCTAACAGGCTAAGTGTCTCTTTAGTAAAGGGTGATATTTCAGAGGTGCTATTTAGAAGTGTTCCATCTAAATCAAAGAAGATGAGATCCATAGTAATGTTTATACCCTGAGTTCATGACTAGACATTAGCCGATGCTTCAATGCTGTTAGTCTAACATCAACATAGTGACTATATCTCGATTCTATCCACCACTAGACTTGACTCTGGCATTGGAGGGAGCGATTGCCGGGAGAAAATTAAATAGGCTGCTTCTGCGCTATACTAACGAACGATCCCATCCCCCTCTATTAAGATTATGCCTTTGCTTCCTGCCAACATTCATCTGCCGGTTACCGAGATCCTCGAAGAGTTGAAGTCGACTCTAAAGGGCCATCACGAGGCAATTCTGCAGGCGCCGCCCGGCGCAGGTAAAACCAGCCTCGTACCGCTGGCATTGATAGAAGAACCTTGGCTGGGGGACAAGAAAATCTTGATGTTGGAGCCGCGACGCATTGCAACCCGCGCTGCAGCGCACAGGATGGCGGACCTGATTCAAGAGCCTGTGGGTCAGACCGTTGGCTATCGCATGCGACTTGATACCAAGGTTTCGCGTCACACAAAAATCGAAGTGATTACCGAAGGTATCCTCACCCGCATGCTGCAGGATGACCCCTCTCTTGTCGATGTCGGGCTGGTTATTTTCGACGAGTTTCATGAGCGTAGTCTGGACGCGGATCTGGCACTTGCCTTGTGTCTAAAAGGAAGGTCTCTGTTCAGGGATGATGACCCGCTTAAAGTACTTATCATGTCGGCAACGCTAGACAGCCAAAAACTGGAAGAACTCACTGGGGCGCCAGTTGTTCAAAGCGAAGGAAAACAATATCCAGTAGATATCATCTACGGTAAATCCAGCCAGCCGAAAGACTCTCTTCCTGACAAAACTGTTACGGCAACGTTAAGAGCTTTAACTGACAACCCCGATAGCAGCATTCTGGTATTCCTGCCTGGCCAAGGCGAAATCAGAAGAGTGGAAGACTCACTTGCCGCAAAACTGCACAGCCGAAAAATCAGCGGCGTGCAGCTACGAACTCTCTATGGCAATCTTTCCTTGGAGGCACAACAAGCCGCTATCGCACCGGTGCCAAGCGCTGGGGAAAGGAAAATCGTGCTTGCAACGAACATAGCGGAGACCAGCTTAACGATAGAAGGTGTAGATGTTGTTATCGACTCCGGTCTCGCCCGCGAACCTGTCTTCGATCCAACATCGGGTATGACACGGTTGCATACTCGCAAGATCTCCCAGGCATCGAGCACCCAAAGAATGGGCCGAGCCGGTAGGTTGCGCCCGGGTAAATGTTATCGGCTCTGGTCAAAGAGCCAGCAAGATCAGATGGCTCCCCATGCAACGCCGGAGATACTGAACGCCGACCTCACCCCGATTGCGCTGCAACTTCTACAATGGGGCATCGATGATCCCAAGGAACTCGCCTGGCTGGACCCACCCAGCAGCGGCCCTTGGCAGCAAGCAGTATCCTTGTTGATGAAACTCGGCGCGTTAGTGAAAAGTGATAACGGCCTGAGACTAAGCGTCCACGGTACGCAGATGGCGGGACTAGCCGCGCACCCGCGTCTTGCACACATGCTGCTATGTGGGAAATCGATCGGGCAGGGGAACAAAGCTAGCCTGCTTGCGAGCATTCTGTCCGATCGTGATCCCTTTGGTCGGGACACGCCGGATATGAACGAGAGACTTGATATCCTACTGGGGCAATCAAAATGCCCGAACCAACACCGTGGCTGGTATCGTCGTAGCCATCAACTCGCCGAACAATTCAGTGCGCAAATTAATGGGCTGAAAATTGAGTCCCCTACGCAGTTACTACAGAGCGATCAAGTAACGGGCTATCTCATCTCCTGCGCCTACCCTGACAGAATTGCCAGGCGTCGCCATGCGGGTGGTTTTCAACTAGCGAACGGCCGTGGGGTCAGCATCGCCGGAAACCATATTTTGGGAAAATCGAAGTGGCTTGCCGTCGCCGAAGCCGGAGGAATGGCTAAATCAACAAGCGACATTATTCAATCGGCTGCGACTTTGGATGAAGCACTATTTGAGTCAATACTTGCAGACCAGATTGTAGACAACACCATCGTCGAGTGGGACAGCAAAACCAAACGTTTTGTTGCCGAACAAAGACAACAGCTCGGTGCACTTGTTCTAAGCAGCAGCAAACTCGAGAAGGTGCCGGCCCAGGCCAAGCAAGCAGCTCTTATAAAACATATTCAAACGTCGGGGCTGGAAATTTTGCCATTTACCCCGGAGCTTCGACAATGGCAGGCGCGCGTCGAACTTGTGCGAATCACTACCGCTAATAAGGATTGGCCAGCGGTGTCCGATGAGCAGCTGTTAGCTTCCATGGACGATTGGCTAGCGCCGTATCTTGAGCCTATCAACTTGCTAAGCCATTTCAAGAAACTTGATTTGAAGTCAATTCTTTCGGCTCTACTGACATGGGAGCAAAACCAACAATTAAATGTGCTGGCACCGCAGCGCTTCCAGGTGCCTTCCGGTTCCAGTTACACGCTTGATTACACGACAACACCGCCGGTACTCGCAGTAAAGCTACAGGAAATGTTTGGCTGCGTTGATACGCCGGCAGTCGTCAATGGGCAGATACCACTCACCGTCCATCTGCTATCCCCAGCTGGCAGACCATTACAGATTACTCAGGATTTAGCTGGATTCTGGGCTACGTCCTATCATGATGTCAGAAAGGAAATGATGGGGCGTTATCCAAAACATCCGTGGCCGGAAGATCCACAGAATGCGGCGCCAACAAAAAGAACAAAACCGAGGGGAAAGAATTGAAAGATCAATGAGAAGAGCTCCATTGATTTGAATTGTGTTTAGTAAATGGCGGCTGAAAAATAATACAGTCGTTATTGGATTTATTTGCTTAGATTCAGCTGCAGGTTTCTCTACTTCAAGCCAGCTTCTGCCAATTTCTCTTGATCGACATGGCTATTGAAACGGGCCAACAGTAAATTCAGCTTTGGTTGAATGTAGGTTTGGCAAAAGGGTCTATCAGGTGCTGAGTAAAAGTAGTCTGTGAGTTCAATTTTGTTCTGTCTAAAGCTTCTAAACGGATAGACTTGAGTTATCACAGCTTCATCAAAATCTGCGCTATGTGCATCTACTATCTCCGCTGCCTGTTTACATTGATCATCATCATAGGCGTAGATGGCTGAACGGTATTTGCCACGCATTGAATGATTTGACCTGCTTGCATGGGTGTACAGATGAATCTCGATTAAGTTTGACAAAGAAATAATTGCTGGGTCGAAGTAAACCTCGACCGCCTCAGAGAATTCAGAGTTTTCGCCGCTTGATGCTATCCAGCCTTGATTCACTTTGCTCACGCCAAGCAGCGAACCAAATACGCCTTCGGTGCACCAATGACAACCGCCGCCTAAACCTATTTTACCAGGGGCAGTTGTCATAACAGAAATTCCATATTGGACGGAAGCGAACTCATTAAGCAGAGGGCAGTATCCAGTTAGGTCTGGGGAAGTGACAGGTGTAGCCATTGGGGGTTTTTTCTAAGTAGTCTTGGTGTTCAACTTCAGCTTCCCAAAAGTCACCCACAGCTTCTACTTCGGTTACTACCTTTGCCGGCCACAACCCTGAGGCATCCACATCAGCAATGGTTTTTAGTGCTTCTGCTTGTTGTGCATCAGACGCATAATAAATAGCTGAGCGATAGGAAGCTCCAGTATCGTTGCCTTGTCTATTCGGTGTACTAGGATCATGGATTTGAAAGAAAAGCTCCAGGATCTGTCGATAGCTGACCACCTCATTATCAAACAATATTTCGATAGCTTCGGCATGATTACCGTGATTGCGATAGGTTGCATTAGCCACTTCACCACCAGTGTAGCCAACACGCGTTGCGGTGACGCCGGGACGCTTGCGAATAAGATCCTGCATGCCCCAGAAACAGCCACCGGCTAGTACTGCGCGTTCATTTGCCATTGTTAAATATCCTCTACTTGATCTAGGTAGGCTTCATAGCCGTTGCTGCTCATTTCTTCTCTAGGGATGAAACGTAATGAAGCTGAATTAATGCAGTATCGCAGACCGCCTTGATCGGCGGGCCCGTCTGGAAACACATGACCCAAGTGACTATCACCATGAGTGGAGCGCACCTCAGTGCGGATCATGCCGTGGGATGAGTCTGTAATTTCATTTATGTTGATTGAGTCTATCGGCTTAGTAAAGCTTGGCCAGCCACATCCTGATTCGTACTTGGCAGTTGAGGCAAACAAAGGCTCTCCAGATACCACATCAACGTAGATGCCAGGAGTAGTATTGTCCAATAGTTCTCCCGTACCAGCGCGCTCAGTGCCACTTTCCTGGGTCACGTGGAACTGCTCTGGCGTCAGTGCAGAAATAGCATCCTGTGATTTTTGATATTTACTCATAAATTTCTCCTCGGCATTGATGAGATATAGCTGTGGGGTTTAACAGACCTGCTCTTAAGGGTTTTTATTGCGGGAGCAGGATTATTTCAAGAGATGGGGTCAGAGATCAAAAGATTAAAGGGGTCAGAGTGCTTTGATTTTAGATAGTAACTCTTCCGATCAAGTTACCCCAGCCCCCTTGATCTGCTTACTACTGGTTCACAATCTCCGGGTTGGGAATGTGCCGTCTCAACATGCTTGCAAACGCTGAACGACCAACACCAAATTTGATTAAATCTTCTTTGGCAAAGCGAGCCGATTCCGCAGAGATTGGTTTTGGCTTGTGCGCTTTCATATGCACCTCCGCAACGCGTTCCATATAAACGAAGCTGCCTACCGCTTCGGCGACACTGTCGCCGCCGGTTAATAAGCCGTGGTTTCTTAGAATAATCGCTCTATTCTGGCCCAAGGCGCTAGCAATTCGGCGGCCCGCCTCAACACTTTGAACCTGCACTTCTTCGTCGTCCCAAAGCGCATGGTCTTCGAAGAAAATACAGGACTCTTGTGAAATAGGTTCAATCATTCTTGCTTCAGCAGAGAAGGGTGTTCCCCAACCGGTGTGAACGTGAACAGCACTAACTAAGTCCGGGCGCGCTTCAAGAATAGGTTGATGAATATAGTAGCCCGCAATATTAATGAAGCCTTCGCCGTCAACAAGTTCACCATTCGGCCCAACTAAAACAAGATCAGAAACCATTGCCTCGTGATAAGACACACCATAGCGCAGCATCCAGAAACAATCTGTTCTTTCCGGGTCGCGTGCACTGATGTGGCCATCACCCAAGTCACCCCATTTTTGTGCCGCGAACAATCGATAGCCTAGTGCGCAATCGCGTTTCCTTCTAGCGCGTATTTCTTCGACAGTAAATTTTGGTTTGCTACTCTCTTGTTCGCTTGTGTCTGACACGATAACTCCAGATTTTAATACTGCTTAAGGGTGGTGGCGATAAATTCAGGGGCCATTTTGAAGGCCATTATTTCTTTATGCTTTTTTCAGTCTTACAAATCCAAATTCGCAATAACCCGATTCAAATGCTCCATAGCCTCATCCGTAGGCCCTGGATAATCCCCAGCAATCGGCACATTGCCAATATAACCAATGTCCTCAACCCCTTCCGGGCTAGTAAAGTAGCCACCGAACACCAGTCGCCGCAGCCGTGCGAAAAACTGAACGGCATGTCCAAACTCCGGTACATCACGTCTGTCTCTGTAGGCTATGTCTTCAATAATCTCGATCTGCTGAGCATCACTGGCAGTGACAAAGCTGCTACCGAAACGTCGGTCTGCCTCATCATCCAGCCATTGCAGTCCGTTTAGAATTTGCACTCGATCACGATGCTGCGAAGAGTAGGGCGCGCTCACCCATTCGTCGATAACATCCGGTACTCCTACTTCTGTAGCAGAAGGGCCACGCTCATCCTGAGGGCAGATAATGTCGCTTAGCACGGCTACTTGATCCAATTGTGCAGCGCTTAAAGTTCTAGGCCATGGAGCAGTGGGGCTAATCATATTGGGGTCGGTGCCATAACCATTTTCGCTAATTGCTGCGAAGTCCAAGTCAGGCCAATGGCTGGACGCATCAACCGCCACAGCTTCGGGCTCCGGTGCCTCACAGGCAACGGCGATGCCGCCGATCATCACCACGCTAGTCATAGAACCCATGCGTTTAAGGCTTTCTCGTCTAGTCATTTTGGGGTTATACAGAGTGCTCATGCGGCTTCTCCTGCAGTGATTTGTTCGGCTAAGTGAGTCGCGTTGCGCATGGCTAAAGTAAGAATAGTGAGTGTGCAGTTCTTATGGGGGTTAGAAGTGAAGACACCTCCATCCATAACATAGAGGTTGTCTACGTCCCAACATTGCCCCCACTGATTAACAACCGAAGTGGCCGGGTTGTCACCCATTCTTGTAGTGCCGACTTCGTGAATGATTTGCCCGCCAGCCTTGATAGCCTGTTCTGGAGTAGCATCAGGATTGTTTACAATCCCGCCCATGGCTTCGATGATTTTCTTGCCCCATTCCAGTCCGTGAGCAACCTGATTCAATTCTTGCTCGGACCACTGCCAATGAAACTTAAGAACCGGGATACCCCACTTGTCCTTAACGTCTTCGTCGATTTCGCAATAGCAGTTGTCGCTTTGTACCATCTCGCCACGTAGAGACAAGCCGATACCCGTACCGAATAAATCCCTCACCTCGTCCTTGGCTCGCTTACCGTAGCCATCGACGCGACTAGCAACGCCCATGCCGGGAGAGCTAAAGCCGCCGCCTACTTCAAAATGGTAGCCGCGGGTGAAATCAAGCGTGCCATCTTTTTGGCCTGCGTTGTCCCACCAGGGAATATACAAATGGTTACTGGAATAGCCGTCTTCATTGTATTTGGGTCGGCCTTTTAAGGCGGGTATAAAACCGCCTATATCGGCGCCTAGAGAGTCCATTAGATTACGTCCTACCTGTCCGCTGCTATTAGCCAGACCATTAGGATGCAAAGCGCTCTTTGAATTCAGCATTAGCCGAGCAGTCTCGCAGGCGCTGGCTGCAAGAATAACTCGATCAGCGTCAACTCGTATGTCTTCATTGGTGAGTCGGTTAACAAAGGTGACACCCGATGCCTGACCGTTTTCATCAACATGCACTTCTTTAACCATGGCATCGGTAACCAACTTCATGTTGCCGGTTTTCTGTGCCCAGGGCAGTAGTGACGTTGTGGTTTGAAAGGCTGCACCGATAGAGCAGCCTCGGCCACAGCCGGTGGCATAGAAACAGGCTTTTCTGTCGTCGAGGTCTTGGGTAATTACCGCGCGGCGCATGGGCACGGCGGGTATGCCCATCTTGTCGGTAACCGCTTTCAACAGCAATTCGTAAACACGGGGTTTTGGTGGTGGTTGTAAAACGCCATCAGCCGAGGCAGGCGTATCTTCCAGGCCTGGATTGGTGCCGGAAACACCGATCAGTTTTTCAGTGCGGTCATACCAGGGGGCGACTTCGTCATAGTCTATGGGCCAGTTCTCGCCCAGGCCATCACGATCGGCCATGTTGAAATCTTCGGGCGTGAAGCGTGGCACCAGGCGGCCAAAGTGATTGGTTCGACCACCTAGCATACGGGCACGCCACCACATGAATTGCGTACCTGTGGCTTCAGTGTAGGGCTCGCCAGGGACTTGCCAGCCACCATCGACGGTGGCATCAAAATAGCCGAAGTTTTTATCACTAGTACTGACGCCGCGCAAAGGGGCTTCGTGGTTTTGTTGAAACATCGGTGTTTCTGTAACCGGGTCATAATTTCTTCCGGCTTCCAGTAGCAACACCCTTATACCTGCCTCTGTCAGTATGTGGGCCGACATGCCGCCGCCCGCTCCCGATCCGACTATCAGTACGTCGTATTCAAAACCCTCAAATGAAGCCATTCACTTCTCCTGCTCGCTTGTTCTTATTAGTTGCTGTTCGTACTGAGCTCGATCTAACGAGCATGCCTTCTAGAGTTCCCGTAACCAGATGTTTTTGAAAGAAACGACCTGGCCATGATCCTGCAATAACAGTGGCATCGATCCATCACAAGCCTGCTCTTCGCGGTGAGCGAAAGGAGTGCAGACGCTTTCATACTCCGGCGCACGGGTGTAGGTCGAACCGAGTATTTCCACATGGTTTTGCACCAACACCCCGTTGTGCAACACGGTAACGTAGGCGGGTGATTGCAGTGTGCCATTCGGCAGGTACACCGGTGCAGTAAAAATAATGTCGTAGCTCTGCCACTCACCCGGTTGCTTCGCAGCGTTCACCAGCGGGGTGTGTTGCAGAAACACGGAACCTGCCTGACCATTTACATAGGTCGGGTTTTCCCAGCTGTCCAGAATCTGAACCTCAAACAGTGAATGCAAAAATATGCCGCTGTTGCCACGCAACTGGCTTTCGCCCTCAATCACATCGCTTGCGCGCCATTGAATATGCAATTGATAGTTGTCGAAGCTTTGTTTTGATCTCAGGGTTCCTGTTCCGTTTACCGTAACAACTCCCTCTTCAATATCCCACTGCGGGGCAGCGGAATCTTCCAGCTGTTCCCAAGCATTCATGTTGCGTCCATCAAATAACACTATTGCATCGGAGGGCGCCGCCGCGTGGGTGGCTCCTGTAACCAGCGCTGGGACTGGCTCGAAAACCTGAGTGTGGTCGGGCAATTGCGCTAGTGCCGTAGAACAGCCAAGCATGCAGCTTAAGCTAAGGGTGATAGTTCTCATGTTTAATCTCTCTGGGTTGAATCTATTCTTATGAGTGACGTTACGAAATAGGGTTCATGTCGTCGTCCCATTCGGCGCTGATGTCGCGTCGCATAGACGCAGTCGCTGGTGCTCGCTGACATAGATGGAATTTGAGTGTAACAAGAACAAAACGCACTTTTCTTAGTCACTTTATCCTAAATAGTCGAAATACGGCAACCAATTACCCGAGTTGAGACGGCGGGCAATTACTATCTGTCCGCATTCTTTAGTTGTTAACAAATACAAAACGCTAGGGTATTCTAAATTTCTTATACCCACTAAGAGATTGCCCATGACCAGTCGTCGATCACTCCTTAAAGCAATGGCCATACTCCCCGTCATGAATGCCTGTTCTAGCACAGGCTCGGCAAGTTCATCGTCCAGCATAAACTACACACCCTCTGGATTACCCCTAAGGCGAGTAAACGTTTCTGACTCGAGAGTCATTAGAACAGTCTCGGGTTTACGTCCATTCCGCAGAGAGGGTTTTGTAGTCAAAGGTGAGCGCATTGGGGACAAGACTGTAGTGCATAATTACGGCCATGGCGGCGGAGGGATCACACTGTCTTGGGGTTCCTCTCACTTGGCTACGGAAATCGCTCAGCAGACTGCACATAAAAAGTGCGCAGTACTAGGCTGTGGAGTGATGGGTCTCACCAGTGCTCGCCTACTCCAAGATCAAGGTTGGGATGTAACTATCTATGCCAAAGCTCTGCCGCCATACACGACATCAAACATCGCCGGCGGTCAGTGGTCTCCCGCTTCAGTTTATGAGGATGCATCGCTGACACCTGAGTTCCAAAGACAATTTGAAGCGGCGATGAGGTTCTCGTACCGCTATTTTCAAAACATTGTTGGGCCCAAATACGGAGTCCGCTGGATTAGTAATTACCAGTTATCAAATGAGCCGCGACCCACCGATGATCTGGTTCATAGCTATCCGAGCATGTATCCACAGTTGAACATTCTTGGTCCGAGTGAACACCCTTTCCCAATGCCCTTTGCCACCCACTACGATACGATGCTTATTGAGCCGGCTATTTTTCTAAATCGCTTAATGGAAGATTTTTATGGGGCTGGTGGGGAAATTAAAGTTAGAGAGTTTCAAGACTTCGATGAAGTGCTCACCTTAGAAGAGCCAGTTATCATTAATTGCACTGGCTTAGGCGCGCGCGATCTGTTTTCTGACCAGTTACTATTTCCTATCAAGGGCCAGCTTACCTTTGTGCTTCCACAAGAAGAGGTCGACTATATAACCATAACCGATGGCGCCGTCGGCACTTATATGTTCCCGAGAAGTGATGGGATATTGCTGGGAGGTACCTTTGAATATAATAACTGGGATCTAACTCCTGACCCTGCTGAGACTCGGCGTATCCTCGACCAACAAAGCGCATTTTTCAATGCCATGAAAGACCCTTGGGGCTGAATGAGGGTCATAGCAGGGGACACTGACAGCATAGTAAGTTAACGGTGACTCGCTAGGGTGTAGGCATCTATGTCTAGTGTTCTCGATTTTCCGGGAGCTTAAATTGTTAAGTTGTTAGTGTCCCCTTTATCCTTTCTCTAGATCAGTAAGCAATAATGCTCATTAAACTGATCAACAGGATTGCCGATGGCGCCAGGTAACGCATAATAAAAAGCCAGCTTCTATAAGCCAGGCTGTTGCCCATTCCCAATTCTTCCTTTGTAGCTTCCTCAGACATTACCCAGCCTACAAACAGGGTAATAAAGAACGCACTAAACAAGATCAAGTTGTTGACCACGAAGAAATCGATAATGCGAAAGATGGTCGCGCCTTCAAGAGCATCTATAAATCCGAGTGGCGTAAAGTCCGACCAGATATTGTGTGAAAATACCGACCCTAGGCCAATTAGCCAGGCCATGCCTCCGGCGAGCAGCGTCATGTGTAGGCGCTTGGCTCCCTCCCGTTCAATCAGGCGCGAGACCACCGACTCCATCATCGAGATGGAGGTGCTGATAGCGGCGAATAACACCAGCAACAAGAACAGCGTGCCGATGATGATGCCGCCGGGCATTTGACCAAAGGCGACGGGTAGGGTGACAAACAGCAGGCCCGGCCCGGAAGCCGGTTCCAGCGAATAGGCAAAGACGATAGGGAAGATAGCCATGCCCGCTAGCATGTCCACGGAGACATTGGCGCCGGCGATAGATAGCGCCGCCTTGGGGATAGACGCTTCCCGGTCCAGATAGGCACCGTAGGCGATGATTCCACCGCCTCCTACGCTGAGTGAGAAGAAGGCCTGGCCCAGCGCCAGCAAAATTACATTGGAATCCACTCGCGAAAAATCCGGCCGGAACATGAAGGTAAAGGCTTCGCTAAAGTTGCCAGTTACTGCCGCGTAGATCACCAGAATCAACAGGGAAATAAACAGTGCAGGCATCATCACCTTCACGGTCTTCTCTACGCCGCCCTGAATGCCTCTGCTGACTACAAACATGGTTAGCACCATGAACACGCCGTGCCAGAACATCATGCCAAATACATTGGCCTGCACGTCGGCGAAAAGCTGATTCGATTGCTCGCCAGTAATACCCTGGAAGGCACCGGACAATGACATGGGGATATAGGCCAGCACCCAACCGGCTACCACGCTAAAAAAAGTCAGGGCGAGAAAGGCTACCAAGATGGCGACCCAGCCAAGGTACTTCCAGTTGGGGCTCTTTCCCTCCGCCACAGCCAGCGCCTGGGTACTGCCAGCAGGGCTTTTGCCGCCGCGACGGCCGATGACTATCATCGCCATCACACAGGGCATGCCGAAGAAAACGATAAAGAGGAAGTAGAAGAAGATAAACGCGCCACCGCCGTTCTCTCCTGCCATGAAGGTAAAACGCCAGATGTTGCCAAGGCCTACGGCGCTACCCATGGCAGCAAGAATAAATCCCCAGCGTGAGGCAAACTCTACTTTTTTGTAATTCAAATGGCACTCTCTATAGCTTGCTGCAGCTTCTTTGTCTGTATGCTTTTGTATTGCTTGCTTCCAGGCGCGTTAGCTTCGTGCGCGGAAGCAAGGCGCTAGAGGCCGAACACCTTCTCGGCGGTGCGGTGGCGAATGGCACTGCACTGATCGTCCGGCAGCAGTGCGGTATTCTCCATCGCGCCCACCGTATCGAAAACCTGATGAGGCCAGTCGGTGCCGAACATGACCTGGTCGCGGCCTACGATGGAGATAAGATACTGCAGTGCGCGGGCATCATAGGTGATGCAGTCATAATAGATGTGGCGCAGGTAGTCTGTTGGCTTCTGCTGCATCTTGCGGCGCTGTGGAAGTTCCACTTCGTCGCCCTTCTCGAAGCGACCTACCAGATAGGGTAGGGCTGCTCCGCCATGGGATGCGATGAGTTTGAGATTGGGGTATTTGTCGAAGAAGCCATCGAAGATCATGCGCGTGACCGCCAGAGTGGTATCGAACATAAAACCTACCGACCAGCTTAGGTCAAACGCCCCCATGTCCATCTGAGCAGCACCGGGTGGGTCACTAGGGTGCAGTAGCACCGGCAGGCCGCGTCTATCGATTTCTTTCCAGATAGGCGCGAACATTTCATCGGTGAGGCTCATTCCTGCGACATTGGCCAGAACCATCACACCGCTGGCACCGTTCTCACAGGAGCGCTTAAGTTCCAGCAGTGCCTTCTCGGGGTATTCCCAGGGCAAGGAAGTAAACCAGCGAATTCGGTCGGGGTAGGTGCTTTGCGCCTCGGCCATGGTGTCGTTGGATTCCTGTGCCGCCATGCAGCTAACTTCTTCCGTTCCCCAGTAGACGTTAGGGCAGGTGAGTGAAACGATGGACATGTCGATACCGGTGGCGTCCATCTGTTTAATGCGCAGGTCATAATCGAAGTGTCCGGGTTGCGGAAAGGCAACTGGCGTTTCACCACGAAAAATTTCTTCGTGTCCGTCAGGACGAACTTTGAGGCCGTATTCGCCTCCTTGCTCACGCAGTATTTCTAACCAGCGGCGGGTGTAGGCATGGGTGTGGACATCGATAATGGGCATTAATTGAGCTCCTGAATTCGTGATAGCTAGACTATACGAGCGTTTGCGAGAATTGTAAAAAGGAGATAGAGAGATAAGGAGATAGAGGAGAGAGGAGGTGATGAAATAAAGGGGTAGTAGGGATTTACATTAAATCCTTACTACCCCTTTATTGCTTTATTGCATTAATTTTCTTCGCTTTTGCTAGTTGAGCTGTAAGCGGTTTTTTAACTCCTCTTCTTGCTGTTGTGCTGCATCCTGCAGGGTTTGTTCAACCGAGTTGGCTGCATCCAGTGCTTGTTGCTGTGCGGTCGTAATCAACTCCTCCACCTGTTCCTGCACCTGCTCTACCTGTTCCTGCACCTGCTCTACGACTTCAGCTTGTACAGACGCTTGTACTTCAACTTGTTCCGGCACTGCTTGCTCGGAAGAACTCTCCTCAGAACCGCAGGCGACCAGCAAAGTCATCGCCGCTAGCGACGTCATTATTTTTAAACTCTTCATTGTGTATCTTTCCTTCTCAAAGATTAGTTAAAGGTGTCAGTTAAAGGTGTTAGTTAAGGGTGTCAGTTAAAGGGACAGTGGGGATTAAAATTGAATTCCCACCATTCCTTTAATTTATTAAGAATTGGCCTTTTTCGCCGGAGTCGGCGTCTTCTTACGCTTCTTGCGAGCCGCTGCCTGTTTGGCACGGGCGGCAGCTTCGGCTTTCAATTTTTTGTCCCAGTCTTTCTCAAACTGAGCCAGAACTTTAGCCCTGGCAGCCAGCTTTCGATCGAAAGGCTTTGCAGCATGTAGCTTGTCCTGCGCAGTCACCATAATCTTCCTGGCCTCGCCTAGAGATTCGCCCAACAGCAGACTCGCTGCCCGGGCCTTCTTCACTTGGTCATGCGCTGTTTTGCTGCTAGATTTTTTGGCCTTGACCGCCGCCTTAGCTGCACTGGACTTTGCTTTACTTAGTTTGCCCTGCAGCGACTTCAGTTTTTTCTTCGCTGCGTCGAACTCTTTTTGATGGCTGGATACATAGCTGTCTCTGCCTTTGCTGATTTTCTTTTGTAGAGCATGAAAATCATCTTCCAGTTCTTCGACGATATGACGTGATTTGTTCTTTGCTTGTTTTAAAGTGGGCATAAAGTTGCTCCGAAAAAATTAAGTGATGGTGGTTCTCAAGAATCGCATAAGCGAGTTGTAGCTCATTCTATATTCAGTTTTAAAAACACTGTTGAAACTACTTTGCCATAGCTTAGCAGATCAGATCATCTGGGATCTGAAAATCTGACCCTACTTGTTTTTTCATTCTATCTATTCAGTAACACACCTAGCTGGATCTGATTCGGCGAGCACCGGGTTCATGTTGCCAGTATGGATGTAGTCCGCCGCCAGCTTGCCGGCCATCGGTCCGCGTCCGAAGCCTGATGATGCTAGGCCGCTGACAATAAAGAGATTATCTCGCAGCGGGATTTTGCCAATGATAGGTGCACCATCCACTGAGAACGGCATCAGTCCCGCCCAGGTGCGTGCTATCGGCAGGCTCGCTACCAGCGGGATCACATCCGCCGCGTGACCGCGATTCACATCGATACCCGCTTGGTCCGGTGTGCCGTTGTAGCCCAGACTCTCGCGATCACCGCCAAAGATGATCTCGCCATTCTTGCGCTGCCGCCCATACAGGTGTCGGGTAAAACGTCGGCCGTTCTTGTGCGTTAAATTAGGCGGCGTGACACTATCGGACCCATTGTCCTTGCTCCATTCAAAACTGGATTCCGTAGAACCAATGGTATGCATCACCCGAGGTGGCATGCTCGCCGTTGCCCACATCTGACCCCGTATCGGAACGATGGGTATATTAATGCCCAGCATCGATCCCACCGGGCCGCACCAGGCGCCGGTCGCTAGCACTAGACTTTGGCATCGATATTCCGAAGTCACGGTCTGTACCGAATAACCGCCACTGCTCAGTGGCGTGATGGAAACTACATTCTGTCCGGTATGAATAGTCGCTCCCGCAACTTCAGCCGCGTGGGCGAATGCCCGTGTGGATTTCACTGGATCAGCTTGGCCCCGTTCGGGCCTATACATATAAGCCGCCAATTCACCGTTGGCTTCCGGCTCGATGGCGCGTGCCTCTCTGGGGGAGAGCAGGTCAACCTGGTATCCGCCTGCTTTCTGGGATGCCACATCATCCTGATAGTAATCGTATTCCTCTTCGGTATGGATGGCAGTCAAGGTGCCCGAGAGCCGAAACTCCATGTCGTAGCCCATGTCGATTTGCATGCGCTTAAAAATCTCGGCACTGCCCGCGGTTAGATAAGACAACAGATTGGGATTATTGCCCCAGCCCGATCCCCCAAGGCCACCCATGTTCTGCCCAGACGCCTCCGAGGCGATCTCCCCCCGCTCCAGTAGCAAGACATCTCTACCTTGCTCCGCTAAATGAAAAGCAGTAGAAGCGCCCGCCATGCCGCCACCGATGATGAGAACATCAGCTTCATGAACGCTACCCTGCGCCGCCAAGCGACCGGGCAACATGCTGGCTGCAGCGAGTGTGCCTAGGCCGGTGAGTATTCGCCTGCGCGTGGGGTCTGTTGGTTTCTTGGTCATGGTGGTTCTCATTGGGTGGCGGGGGAGGGAATAGAGTAGATTGAAGGGTGGGGTTTAGCAATGTTAGGTGTCGGAAACTTAGTCAAAATGGATCAGAATGCTTTGAGTTTCTAAAAGCGTACGTTTAGTCGAAAAGCCCATATATGCTAGACTCCCAAGTCAAATAAACAATAAAAACAGGAACCCTCCATGGGCAAGCTGTTAGACGAATTAAAAAGGCGCAAGGTATTCCCAGTCACTGCGGTTTACGCCGTTCTGGGTCTATTTGCAGTGGGATCTCAACTTACAGATCGCTCTATTATTCATGCGCAAACCAACGTCGCTGATTCCACTGCGGGATTGGTTGAGCTATGGGAGGCTGGACAGACCGCGTTTGGGCAATATGTGACAGGCGTGCCTTATACCGTTGAGACGGGCCGCGAACTCGCCGCGAACCCACTATTGGACTATGCCTTTCTAAATCTTGAACAAGACTACAATATTAACTCGGCTCTTGATCTAGCCCAGGGCCTGCGAAGTGGGACGACAGGGCCCGCGATGGACTTACTGGTTCGTATTCCGCCACTGTCTGAAGCCGGTGTGGAAACATCAAAGGCACGAGTCAAAGAGCTCCTCGCTATGGGAGCGGATGGCGTGGTGTTCCCCCATGTGCGCAGTGCCGAGGAAGCACGCATGGCGGTTTCGTTCTTCGAAGGCGTCAACGTGTGGTCCCCCGCTAACCCAGAGGGTGACATCATTGTGATGCTCATGCTGGAAACTCCCGATGTATTTGCTGAGCTCGAGGAAATTGCGAATATTCCAAACTACAGCTCGTTGGCCTGCGGAATCGGCAGTCTGACTAACGCCTTGGGTGGTGACCGAGAGGCTGCCGAGAGAATGAATCTTGAGGTTCTTATCCAGAGTCAGCGCGTAGGAATGGCAGATATGATTACCGCCAATACTGAATCGGTAGCGCGTCGTGTAAACGAGGGCTTTCTTGGTCTACTAGTGTACGGTCCCACGGCGAATGAAGTCATTCGCTTGGGCAGAGCTGCAGCCGGTCGTTAGCATTATGCCTCCATACAGATCTCGCATGTTCTTTTATATACTATTTATAGCTGGTATTTCTTCCGGCGTGGTGGGTTTAACAAGTCTCGCCAGTGCGGCTAGCTTGTCCGAGGTGGAGCTATCTGACTTGGAACAACGAGGTGAATATCTGGCAGCGGCGGGCAACTGTGTGAGCTGCCATACCAATGGCGACGACAGCCCTCTTGCGGGTGGGCTTGAGTTTGATACGCCTTTTGGAGCGATCTATTCGACAAACATTACTTCCGATCCAGAGACCGGCATCGGTCAGTGGAGCCTTGAAGATTTTGCCAACGCGGTGAGGCATGGCGAAGCACCGGACGGTAGCCACTATTATCCTGTTTTCCCGTATACGGCGTTTGCGAAAGTCAGTGACGAGGATATCGCGGCCATTTACGCCTACCTCAAGACCGTTAACCCTGTGAGGTCTACGCCACCGGAGAACGATCTTAGCTTTCCTTATAGTCAGCGTTGGGCTCTGGGCCTTTGGAAATGGATGTACTTTGATGATAGTCCCTTTGAACCGCAGCCGCAGCAATCGGCGCAGTGGAACCGCGGCGCCTACTTGGTAGAAGGCTTGGGCCACTGCAGCATGTGCCATACGCCGCGGGATTTCATGGGCGCAATCGATACTGGTCTTGCAATGACAGGTGGAAGCTACATGACCCGCGTCGAGGGGAAGCTATCGGCTTGGTCGGCGCCTAATCTTACTTCGGCGGATGTCGGCTTGGCGATGTGGACTGTCGACGATATTGCGGATTATCTAAAACTCGGCGTTAGCCATCGCGCTGGCGTATTCGGGCCCATGAACGAAGTGGTGGTGAATAGCACCCGCCATCTGGCTAGAGAAGACGTGCGTGCGATGGCCGTGTACTTGAAGAGCTTGCCGGCTAATGCTCAGGACAGCGGCGAGCCCGCATCAGCGGATGTCTTGCGGGCTGGCTCAGTGCAGTACGACATTCATTGTGGCAGCTGCCATTTACCGACGGGCGAAGGATCGCCAGAGCAGGGCCCCCCGTTGATTGGAAGTCCTGTGGTACTGGACGTTGATCCGGCGTCGCTGATTAATATCACCTTGTACGGGGCTCAAACTCCGCATACTTCTCCATCGGATGAATGGGCGGCGAGGACATGGATTCCTATGGATCCTTTCGACAATATTTTGGACGATGAGCAGGTGGCGGCAGTACTAAGCTTCATACGCGCGACGTGGGGACATGAGGCAGGAGCAGTCACCCCAGAACAGGTTGCGCAGCAGCGCTGATTTCAAAAGAAGGTTTAACCCAATGAGTTTGCTTATTGGACGTTCGATACAGATGTTTAAACAATGTTTTTTCAGCGCGTTTCGCACAATTGTGAAGAGTGTGAAGAATGCTAAGAGTATGAAGAGTGTGATGGGTTTGTTAGCCATGTGCGCGCTTGTTATGCTCCGCCATTGAGACAGCAAGGTTCATGCCTTACTATAATATCTTGGCTCTATCACGCGAAGCGCTCTTTCCGATATCAATTGTGGCGAAACCATTCTCGCCCCACCCCATTACGAAAACTGTAAAGCCTTGTGCCATGCGCATCTCAATATCATTAGTGGTAGCTGGATAGCCACATGGAACCTCAAATTCCTTACAAGCTGCGAGGACTTGTTGGATTGCATTCTCCCAAGCTTCCTCGTCGGTTACTCGTTCCCCTTTGTCGTTCTCGGTGGAGAAGAGTCGGCGAAGCGTGCCGGCACCAGGCCATAGCACACCGATCCCACCAACAGCGGCAATTTCCCGAACATTCTCTAGTCCTTTGACACTTTCCACGACTGTCCAGTTAATTAACTCACCAGCTGGGTTAGTAGGCCACAAATCGGCTTTATTTTTGTATTCCTTGTAGGGCATTCCCCAATACGCAGGAGCATCCCCAACTGATTCATCAGGCCTTAGCCCACCGTTCGACTTATAACGCATTGCCCGAAGTCCGTGTTCTACTTCTTCTGCGCTCTCGACTGTCACAAACATAATCCCAGCAGCGCCAGTATCGAGTTGCAGTGCGATGTTCTGCGTTGCTGCTTCGTAGTCATCGGCAATCTTAGGGGTTTTGACTATAATCGGATGCGTGCGGATAGTTGCGCCTGCTTCGATCATTGATTCCACATAATCGACCCAAGCCGGAAGCCCTTGTTCTAGTGAGGACTCCATGCTTCCGGTGAAGAGAAAGTCACTATTGTTGAAACCAAGAGTTTCTTTGGCTAGCTCCGACGGTAATTTTTTCGGAAGATCCCGAGAATTGCCAATTGCGGTTCGATTGGCTGGAGCGTAAAGCCCAAAGATGGGTTGGCGAGCTTCGTGTATTGCTATGAGGGGATTAGCGCGGCTGGAAATATGTTCGGATTCCTGTGAGATCACAGGTCCTGGTGAACTTAACAGGAGGATTGCAGTAAAAAGTGATAGTTGTCGCATAATATTCTCGGGTCTAATTAGTATTAATTCTTATCGTGATTGCTAGAGCTCTACTAAATGAACATAACATTTCAATTGTGCGAATTCGCGCTAATAGGTAAAAACTGTGTACTGACAAGTTAACCCCCAATCTGCCAGCATTCCGCCCAAGGCTCAATCAAAAATGTAACTGAACCACAGAATCCCGCCTGCAATTATCCAAGAGGTTTTGGGCGTGCATGCTGCTGTTTATGAATTGTTTAGTTTGGATTGGCACTTAGTGTCAGCAGAAAGCTATCGTTTTTTTAAGACAGCGAGCCTTTGCGTCTTGGGAAAAGGCAGCGGGAATATAGAGGTATCTAAGCAGTAGATTTTGGGATCGGAAATAGTTAACTTGTCAGTACCGCCCTGGACAAAGGAAACTCATTGGTATGTATCTGAATAAATTTCTGACTATTGTTTTTGTTGCCCTCGGTGCGTCCATGGTGATCACTGCAAGTGCTGTCGCCGAAACGCCAAACAATACGGGATATTGGCAATCAGTGGCCAGTGATGCACAAGAAGCCTATCTTGAAGAGAAACTGCCACTGGATATTCAGGTAGTTGCTACTGCATTGGATGGTCCCGTGTACGCCGATGCTCAAGGGCGAACATTGTACAAATGGCCAGTCAGCGCGCTACGAAACGGGTCAACTGGTGACAGGAAGGACGGGCCTTCCAATTGCACTGACGACGTCCTTCGGACTGAAGTCGGTTTCATGAGTCCGTACCCAGCCGGTTTGGTCCTGCCTTATGCCGATGAGGGCGTGAGCTGTACTCAAGCCTGGCTGCCTGTGTCCGTATCCGCAGATGCGGTGGAGGTGGGCAAGTGGAGCCTTGCCGAGCGAGCGGATGGCTCGAAGCAATGGGCCTATGATGGTTTTCCCTTGTATATCTCTAACCTGGATAAGAGGCCAGGGGATGTCCTGGGCGGCACAAAGATATCATCCGGCGGCGATGGCGGTGTGGTTCGCGTGCCCGTGGGACCGCTACCCGATATCCCACCGGGGTTTCAGGTACTTTCCAGTAGCACCGGGCGATTGCTCGTGAATGACGATGAGTACTCGATATACACTTGGGACGGCGATGAGCCTAATACCTCGAATTGTGTTAAAGAATGTTTGAGTAGTTGGACCCCTGTTCGTGCACCGCAGGTTGCAGCAGATAGTGGTGACTGGACAATCATCAAACATCCCTCGGGAATTAATCAATGGGCCTTCAGAGCTAAGCCGCTGTACACCCATAACAACGATACCCGAAGTCGCAGTTTCGCCGGTAGCGATGTGCCGGGTTGGCATAATGTCTACACGCAACGTGCAGTGACTCCGCCTGAAGAGTTCACCGTACAAGATGCTTCCTTTGGTGGTCAGGTTCTGGCCGACAGTCGTGGCAGAACGATTTATCTTTATAATTGCCATGACGACTCTGTTGCGCAGCTAGCTTGCGATCACCCTGACGCGGCACAGGACTATCGTCTTGCTATCTGCGGCAATGGTGATCCCGAGGTGTGTCGTGAGACCTTTCCCTATGTAGTCGCCCGCGCCGATGCATCGAGCGAGAGCGAACTTTGGAGCGTGATGACAATCGATCCGAACACAGGACGTCACGCCGCAGCGGGCGAAGAAGGCACGCTCCATGTTTGGGCTTACCGCCAAAGACCGGTATACACCTACGACCGTGATATCGAGCCCGGCGATACAGAAGCTGACGCCTTCGGCGAGTTCTACGGTAAACGTAATGGCTATAAAGCATTCGTGTTACGAGATATTTTCAGTAATTCCGCATTTCGTCGATGATTTCGACAACACCGTTATCCTTTAAGGGAGGTTATCAATGACACATTTTTGGCCAGGTACAACAGGATCCCAAGTGCGTACCTTCGCACTGTTTATCATCACCTTGGCAGCTGCTGGTGCGGCGACAGCCGAGCTACCCGAGCCGTATCAGAAAGATGGCCGAATCGGCTATGTGTTGACGCGCAAGGCATGGGTGATCTATGAAGCAGGCGGCGTCGAGGCGCAGTGCCCTGAGGGCTTGAATGCGAGTGGCGTGCGCCAGCAATTCGCGGACCTATTCCCGATGGATGGCGACGAACAGTGGACCGTTCGTGAGACACGGCTTATGCGCGAGGGTCGGATGTGGCACCCTGAAACCTCTGAGGAGTCTTTTCCCTATCTTGACGCACAGGGCGAAGTCGCATACGGCCTAAATCTCGATGGTAAAGTAGACCCTGATGATTTCAGGAGTCCGGATGGTATCGAGGGAATAGATAACCAGCTGCAACGCGCTATCGGTTGTACGCCTGGTTGGCGCAGTGACGGTCAGTTCGTGCATTTCGAAAGTCTTTTCGCTATCGGCCACAGCTACAACCGCTGGATGATCGAGCTGTCGGGTGTGGACGACCTAAGCAATGACGACGACGTCACCGTAACCACGTACCGAGGCCTCGATGACCTCTTCACTGACGCCACTGGCGATGGTTTTATCGCGGGTGGCAGTCAGCGAGTCGATGCGCGTTGGGGCCAAAACTTCGTTGAGGAAGTGAAAGGTAAAATTGTAGATGGCGTGCTGACCACAGAGCCGGTTAAGGTTGCCAGAATACCGTGGGCAATGCGTTTTGTCGGCTATTACGATGTTTTGGATTTCCAGCTCCAGCTCAAACTGACACCGGAATCCGCAGAAGGCATCTTCGCGGGATATGTCAATGCCGAGCAGTGGACTAACCGCCTCAACAGGAATTGGGGCAGCCATCATCAGAGCTACGGCACAGTCTCCTCGGCATCGGAGTATCGCGCAATGCGCAGGTTGGCGGATGCGTATCCCGATCCCGAAACCGGTGCCAACACGGCCATTTCCGGGGCCGCGGAAATAGAGCTCACACAGGTATACATCTTGCATCCGAGCGAGCAATAGAAACAGAAGGAAATACGTCATTGCGGGCCTACCTTGATGAGTGTTTGTGAACCAGTAGTGGAGATTGATTTACTGCTTAAACTGATACGAAGCTGCTCTCAGCTATAATTGACATGTGTCGTCTGATATTGAGAAGCTTCGATGCGCAATTACTGTGCATGGTAAATTTAGATTGTTGAAGAGGATTTAGCGCGATGAGTCGAGTAATGAGACGTTCGACACCGAGATTTAAGCAATGGCTTACCAGCGCGTTTCGTGGGACCGTCATGGGTTTGTTGGCCTTGGGCGCTCTTGTTGGCTGCTCGCCAGTCGATCCTGAACCCGAAAGCGCAGGAACGCAGACGCTAACCAAGCTTATTACGGCTGAGCAGTACGGCAATTCCTTGGCCTACATTTTTGGTTCTGGCATTGACGCCCAAGTGCGTTTTGCGCCCGTGGCGCGAAATGAGGGGCTGCTCGCCAATAGTTTGGCTTCCGCCGGTGTAAGCGTTGGGCAAGTCCAGACTATCCAGGGCGTGGCCTCCAGCGTTGCCAAGCAGGTCATGGATATCGAGAATCGCAATCACCTTGTTGCGTGCCGTCCTGAGTCGATTGATAGTCCGGATGAGGCTTGCGCGACGCAGTTCGTGTCGAAGATAGGCCGCCTTTTGTTTAGACGCGCGTTGACTGATGACGAGATCGCGACATTCGTTGGGCAGGCGAGTGCCGCTGTTAAGGAATTGGATGGCAAGGAATTGGATGGCGAGAAGTTGGATGGCTTTTACGCAGGTCTCGAGGTTGTGCTTGAAGGGCTGCTGATCCACCCCGAAGTGCTGTTCATTGTAGAGAGCGCTGAGCCCGACCCCAACAACCCGGAACAACTTCGCCTTGACGCTCATTCGCTCGCATCACGGCTAAGCTTTTTCCTATGGAATGCAAGCCCGGATGATGAGTTATTGATGGCAGCCGAAAACGGTGAGCTGCAGTCACCTGGCGGTGTTGAGCGAGCCGTTGGCAGGATGTTGGAGAGTCCGCGCTTGGTCGATGGGATGAGGGCCTTCTTCGACGATATGCTCGTTTTTGACGAGTTCAAGACGCTCTCGAAGGACGCCACCATCTACCCGGAGTTCACAAGTGTGACGGCGCAGGATGCGCGCGAGCAAACCTTGCGCACGATCATCGATCACACGCTCAACAAAGACGAAGACTATCGTGATCTGTTTACATCGCGATCGACATTTATGTCTCCGGCCTTGGCAATTATGTACGGTGTGCCCGCCCAACCTGGGTGGGCGCCTTACACATTCCCAGAAGACAGTCCGCGTTCGGGGCTCCTTACGCAAGTCAGCTTTCTGTCGTTAACTTCGCATCCCGGGCGCAGTTCTGTAACGCTACGGGGTATGGCGCTGCGGGAACGCTTGTTGTGCCAGACTGTTCCCGAGCCGCCTCCGGGAATCGATTTTTCTGTTTTGACGAACCCTGATGCGAACTACCCGACTCAGCGCCAGCGCGTAGCGGCACACCTTGAAACACCGTCTTGCGCTGGCTGCCATAGGATTACAGACCCAATTGGTTTATCGTTAGAGCAATTTGACGGTGCGGGCGGCTATCGGCTGACCGAAAATGGCGCGACAATAGATGCCACTGGCTCTCTGGATGGCATTGAGTTTGATGGAGCCATTGGTTTAGGTGAAGCGCTTAGTCAGAACCCGGCATTACCGCAATGTCTCGTGCGGCGTGTTTACAGCTACGCCACCGGTGGGCCGCCCGAAAATGATGCCCGTGCTGCTCTGAACTACTTTAACGAGGACTTTGCCGCTCAAGGTTATCAGCTGCGTAACCTATTGCGCACAATCGCGTTGAGCAAGGCCTTCTCGCTGATCAAAAACAGCCCGAGCGAAGAAGAGAGGCTGCTAGCGACGACTAGCTCACGCTAGCGCAATAGCTAGCTGACTGCAAAGTGGTGCTGTTTAAGAAATTAATAAAAATTTTGAGATAGGAAAATCATCATGAGTAAGTGGGATAGAAGACGTGTACTGAAAGGGATGGTGAAAGGCGTGGGAGTGACGGTAGCGCTTCCCTTTCTTGACTACTTTCTAAACGGCAATGGCACAGCAATGGCTCAAGGGGCACCGATGCCCGTGCGTTTCGGAACCTGGGGCTACGGCCTTGGCGGAACCGGTAAACTGTTTGTGCCTCAGCAAACAGGGCGCAATTACCAGTTGCCCGAAGAGCTCTCCTCTTGGGCGCCAATACAAGAAGACGTAAATCTGTTCACCAACGGAAACGCCTTTCCGGACGCTTCCCCGAACCGAAACCATTACACCGGCTGGGTAGTTTCAAGAACGGGCATTGCACCGGATTCCGGTAGCGGGCCGTCGGAGACCATCGATCTGACGATCGCCAAGAAGATTGGCGGGGCCACGCGTTTTAATAACCTTACCGCAACAGCCACTGCCGATGCGCGCGACACGTATAGTTACTACAACGCGTCTACGCCCAATGAGCCGGAGTGGTCGCCCCTCGCATTTTATAAACGCTTGTTCGGACTCGACTTTCAGGATCCGAATGCAGACGAATTCGAAAGGGATGCACGAGTTATCGCTCGCCAAAGCGTTCTGTCCGCCATCATGGAGCAGGAGAGCTCACTGATGAAGACGGTCGGCGTAGCGGACCGGGAGCGACTGGATCAGTACTTCACTGGTTTGCGTCAGTTGGAGCTGCAGTTTACACAACGCCTGACCAAGCCCGAACCGATTGCGAGTTGTGTGGCCCCCGGCGAGGCACCGGTTGATGTGGCCATGGACCAGTCCACAGAATCGATTAAGCTTCGCCATCAAATGATGAGTGAGCTGATGGCGATGGCTGTTGCCTGCGATCAATCCCGTGTTTTCAACATGACGTATTCGGCAGCGTTTGCCTCCACTATTAAAACGGGCTATGCGAAGCCGCACCACACCTGCACACACGAAGAGCCCGTCGATGAGGCGCTTGGCTACCAAGAGAACGCGTCCTTTTTCACTCGGCGTGCGATGGAGTCTTGGGTGGATTTCGTGGAGGCGTTCAAAAAGATTCCGGAAGGAGATGGCACGCTGCTAGATAATGTCCTGATCCTCGGTACGACGGACGTGGGTTACGCCCGTACGCATTCAGTTGATGGCATGTCGGTATTCTTGGCAGGTCGCGCGGGTGGCAAGATCAATACCGGTAACCATATCGATTTGAATGGTGGCTCGGTTGCTCAGGTAGGTTATACAGCTCTCAGGGCGATGGGTGTGGACTCGCCATCGTGGGGCACGTTGAGCAACGAGACCTCTGAAGTGATTGGCGATGTGCAGGTCTGAGCGGGCCTGTCTGAGTATTTGAGGAAACTCATTAGTATGTATCTGAATAAATTTCTGACTGTTACTTTTGTTGCCGCCAGTGCGTCCATGGTGACCGCCAGCGCTGCTGCAGATACGCTAAGCGAGTCGATGTATTGGCAATCAGCGGCCGGTGACGCAACCGAAGCCTACTTTAAAGAGGAATTGCCGACAGGTATTCAGGTAGTGGCGACTGCCTTAGATGGTCCCGTGTACGCCGATGCTAACGGGCGCACATTGTATACATGGCCACTGAGAGCACTGCGAAACGGTTCAACCGGTGACAGAGAAGACGGACCTTCCAACTGCACCGACGAGGTTCTTCGCACTGAGGTCGGTTTCATGAGTCCGTACCCGGCCGGTTTGCTTCTGCCCTATGCCGAACAGGGCGTGAGCTGCACGCAAGTTTGGCCGCCGGTGCTTGCATCGGATGATGCGGTAGAGGTGGGCAAGTGGAGCCTTGCCGAGCGTGACGATGGTTCCAAGCAATGGGCCTATGATGGTTTTGCCTTGTATACCTCTCATCTGGATGAGAAGGCAGGGGACGTACTGGGCGGCACAAAAATAAGATCGGGCGGTGATGGCGGGGTGGTTCGTGTGCCAGCGGGTCCGCTACCGGATATCCCTCCGGGGTTTCAAGTGCTTTCCAGTTCTACCGGCCGACTGCTCGTGAATGACGATGAGTACTCGGTCTACAGTTGGGACGAAGATGAACCCAATGTCTCGAATTGTGTTGGAGAATGTTTAAACAGTTGGACTCCCGTCCGTGCACCGCAAGTTGCAACAGACAGCGGTGACTGGACAATCATCAAACATCCCTCGGGGATTAATCAATGGGCTTATCGATCCAAGCCGCTTTATACCCATAACTTTGATACTCGAAGCCGCAGCTTCGACGGCAGCGATGTGCCGGCTTGGAATAATGTTTACACGCAACGAACGGTGACCCCACCTGATGAGTTCACTGTGCAAGATGGAGCCTTCGGTGGCCAAGTTCTGGCGGACAGCCGTGGCAGAACTATCTATCTTTACAACTGCCGGGACGACTCGGCTGCGCAGCTCGCTTGCGATCACCCAGACGCGGCTCAGGAATATCGCCTGGCGATATGCGGCAATGGTGACCCCAAAGTGTGTCGCGAGACGTTTCCCTATGTAGTCACCGACGCCGATGCATCGAGCGAGAGTAGTCTCTGGAGCGTGATGGTGATCGATCCGAACACGGGGCGTCGCGCAACAACAGATGAGGAGGGCGTACTGCATGTTTGGGCCTACAACCAAAGGCCGGTATACACCTACGCTGCTGATATCGAGCCCGGCGAAACCAAAGGCGATGGCTTCGGCGAGTATCTAGGCCGCCGCAATGGCTACAGAGCGTTCGTATTAAGAGACGTTTTTCAAAACAGCCAGTTTCGGAGATGAGTGCGATAAAACTGCTATCCGCGAAAGGTCAAAGTGAGATAGAGACAAATGATAAGCGAGAAAGCGAGATAAAAAGTGGAGAGAGTATTCATGTCACAAAATAGGACTGCTAGCAAAGCACGCCAACTGCGCAGCCCTTTGCGCACCCTTGCACTGTTTATCACCACGCTGGCAGCCGCTAGTGCGGCGACAGCTCAGTCGCATCTAAAAGATGGCCGAATCGGTTACGTGCTGACCGAAAGGCATTGGGCAATCCATGAAACTGAAGCGAGGACAGAGTGTCCTCAAGGTATGAACAGCCGAGGCTCGCGCGACCTGTTCGCAAATCAGTTTCCAGAGGGCGGCGATGTAGAACGAACAGTCGTTAATACTCGACTCATGATCGAGGGCTATCAGTATCATACGAATACAGCGACGACAGACATCTACGATTCCTTACCTTTTTACGAGGCACAGGGGAATGTATCCCACGGCCTGAATCTCGATGGCGAAGTAAGCGCTGATGATTACAATAGCCCGGCCGGTGAAGAGGGAATAGATAACCAGCTATACCGTGCACTAGGTTGTATTGCGGGCTACCGCAAAGATGGCCCGTATTGGTTTTTCGAAAACGATTTCATGATTAACAATGGTTATAACCGCTGGATGATCGAGCTGTCGGGTGTGGATGATCTCGTCAATGATGACGACGTTACCGTCACTACCTACCGAGGCCTAGATAGTCTCTACACTGACGCCACTGGCGAAGGCTTTATCGCAGGTGGCACGCAACGAGTCGATGCCCGTTGGGGCCAAAGCTTCGTAGAGGAAGTTAAAGGCAAGATCAAAGATGGTGTGCTGACCACTGAGCCGATTGCTCAGGCAAAAATCCCCTGGTCACAACCCGGAGTGAGTGATGGCTACCATATTTTTAAGGACCTGCAGCTTCAGTTCAATCTAACGCCGCAGGTGGCGCAAGGGCTGATGGCAGGATACGTTGATGTTGAGCAATACAATCATCGGTTCAGAACAAACTGGGCTATGCATCATCAGAACTACGGCCAGAGCTCCTCTGCATCGGAGTACGCTGCGCTGAAACGCTTGGCGGATGCGTATCCGGATCCCGAGACCGGTGCCAACACGGCCATATCCGGGGCCGTTGAGATGACTCTCACTCAGGTCTATATCGTGCACCCTGATCAAGAAATGGGGTCAGAGTAAATATCCAGTAGTTTCGAAAGGTACTGATTTTGTATGAAAGTAAGTACATAAAAAAGCCCGGTCACTTGTGAGTGATCGGGCTTTTTATTTATCAATACACTCGGGCTCAGGTTAAGGGACCTAGTTTATTATGCCCATTAGAAGATTTGTTTCGCCGGCAACGATCTGAACAATAAAGCACTTCATTCCAGTTCCTCTTCCATTTTTTGCGCCAGTTATAAGAAAGGCCACAGACTTTGCAAATTTTACTGGGGAGTTCACGTTTGTGGTGAGCCAAGTCAGACACTCCCCCAGCGCCGCCGGTATTGACCTAGCGGATCATAAAGTTCTGTTTGTTTGCTTAAGTTGAAATGCCGGCCTCCCCTCGGGTCGGCACCGACTCCGGCTATATACTGCCAATTGCCCCAGTTCACCGCTACGTTATAGTCCACCAATTGATTTTCAAACCAAGCCGCACCGAAGCGCCAATCTTGGCCTAACTCGTTTACCAGACAACTCGCCGCTATCTGTCGCCCCCGGTTAGATAAATAACCGGTCTCATTCAGCTGGCACATGCAGGCATTTACCAGCGGATAGGGCGTATCAGCCTGACACCAGGATTCGAATTTCTCTCGCTGATACACAGTGCTCGGCGGCTGGGCTGCACTACCCTGAAAATTGAAAAGCTTGCTTTTTGTTTGTAGTGCTAACCACAAGAAATACTCTCGCCATAACAATTCAATAAAGAGCCAGTACGTGGAGTCGTTACCTCCACGCTCTGCTTCATAACCCTGAATCCTTATTCGCAGGCGCCTGACAGAAAGACAGCCCATATTTAGCCAAGATGACATTTTTGACGAATTAACAAAGCCATCCAATTCATTGCGGACTACTTTATAAGAAAGCGGCAAGTCACCGGCAAAATACTGCGACAAATGAGTCTGTGCCGCCGCCTCGCCTCCAGTCAGCAAGTTCTCGGTTGTTGAATGCTCAGCTCTGAAAGATGAAAGCGTCGTGCCTTTTTTAGACACCACCTTGGGTGGCGGCGGCAGATTTTTTGGAGCGGGCAGTGCAGGGGTTGTTGACCATTTCTCAGCATGGCGCCTAAATTTGGAGTAAGTCGCTGGCATTTCATCATCAGCAAAGTGGATGTCTTGTTGGTTGAAGAGCGTATAGGTATCTACTTCAACTATTTCAAGCTCGGGCATCTGCATAGAAAGACCCCGCAATTCACTTTTTTCGTCCATGCCAAATTGACGAGAACAAATCAGCCGCTGGATAGCGTTCTTGCTAACTAATTCGGTTAACGCTATTCGTGGCCGATCGTTCAGTATCAAAAGATGCTGCCCCACTTTATCTAACGAGGTTTCCAAATCTGCTAGCGCCTGCTGCAAGAAGCGCCACCGATGAGCCCCCAAAGAGGGCGAACCATAACGACTAGGGGCAAACCAATCTGGATTAACACAGTAAACAAGCAACAGTGACTCACTGTTTGCTGCTTGGTGTAACGCAGGGTTGTCGTCTAGCCGCAGATCGTGTGTAAACCAGTAAAGCGTGCGTGACATATATACTCCTGAATCACTATACGCCGGACAGACAACAACGGATTAGAGGGGTTTGATGAATTTAACGGGTCTAGCTGCACACTGACTAAGAAGGGGAGACTAAGAAGGGACACTAATAACTTAGTAACTTAGCGGGCTCTGTAGCTATAGAGGATTTGCTTAAGTTACTAAGTTATTAGTGTCCCCTAAATGCATCGGTTCAGAACAAACTGGGCTATGCATCATCAGAACTACGGCCAGAGCTCCT
>OLHJ01000079.1_pt1 | contig 37558 bp, 86 predicted proteins | sample 1609491 | NCBI WGS metagenome assembly OLHJ01 (sample SAMN05416861, study PRJEB24817) | seawater metagenome | isolation source: Sea water | place: Canada:Atlantic | collected 2013-11
TCTACACAGAGTAGATCGTCGGCAGCGTCAGATGTGTATAAGAGACAGGAGTTGAGACATAAGGTTTCTAACCCTCTCAGTCTCCACCCCAAGAGAAATCATTTCTTGCAACGCACTATTCAGGTCAGGGGGGATCTTGCTAAGGTCAACATCCATTTCCTGCAACAAGGACAGAATGTCGCCAAGCTCTTGCTGCTGCTTTTCAAAAGTATCAGCGTTTCCAAGCTGCGACAGCTCAGCCCTGAGGATCTTAGCCTGCTCCGTGGTGACGCTGAAATCACGGCGAATTGCCGCAATATTTCCGACAGTTCCCCTAGTGGCACGCGTATACTCTTCTGATAGCGTTGCTACCAACCCGATTTGGTCGCGAAGCCTGCGTTCAATTTGACCGGCCAATAGCTCCGCTTGCGCGATGGAAAACTCCCTCACGATCTGGGCACCCCTGCCATAAGTCTCCACCAACTGATCTGCTGTCAGCCTTAGTGTCTGCAGGATATTATCAGCCCTGGAGCCAGCATCAGAAAGCTGCTCTAGCTCGCCCTCCAAAATGTCAGTTTGGCCAGATGTATTTGACAGGGCGGCGATGAGAGTTGGCAGCGCAATACCGGCAAGCGCACCGACAATGGTGCCAACCGTTCCGAAGGCTAGGCCGATATCAGCGGCCTGGACCGCGAGCGCCTGAATGGGCTGACCTGTGGCAACAGACTGCTGTGCGACCTGGGACAGCTGCTGTGTTAGCATTCGGCTTCTGTTACCAGAAAGCAGCGTGGCCGCGCTCATATTTTTAAGTGCAGCAGTATTTCTCTTTGTAGCCGCATCTGCACGCTTGCTGGCTGCTGGGATTTCATTCAAGCCGTCAGTGAACTTGTCAACATTGGCAGTAGCCTGGGCCGTATCTGCTGTTACTTTTACCTCAACTACCGGGAGCATCATGTTTTTTCCACCATTCCTCGTCGGTTAGTTCAAGATCGTCTAGCAGGTCGTCAACATCGCCCCGCGTTAGGTTACCGGCATATGTGCCTTCGCCCTGTTGGTCCAAGTGAAACTCGTATTCACAAAACCACTCATTCATCGTCATTGCCCAGAATTCACTAGGCTGGATGCCCCATCCTCTTGCGCAGAGATACAGGACGTCCCATTTTATAAAGTCGTCGCCCTCAGATGGTTCTATTTTCCCTCTGGGGCGTCGGCTTTTTTTTGCTCTTTGGGCACCGGGCTTAGGGATGTATAGATTTCATACCATAGCGCAATCACAGCGCCGGTGTCCCCAGTCATGGCCTCCTGATATACCACCTCGTCGGTGAAATCGGCGGCACCTGCATAGTGCATCACATCGGAAATCACTTGGCACATAAGGGGAAGGTTTGGCGCTCCAGAGGACGCGCTTTGCTGCACCGCAATCAGGCTTACAGAGCCCTCTCCAGGGCGACCGCGCTCAATCTTTCGAAGTAGCGCCAGGGAAGGCACAAAATCGTAAGTGGTGCCATCCCATGTTATAGAAGCATCGCGGAAAATACCCATTGAAGGTCCTTATGTGATCACAACTGCGCCAGAGCTTGTCAGGCTGCATGAGAAGGTCAAAGCCTCATCGCCCTCCGCACCGCTATATTCGAAGTCGGTAATGAAGAAGTCTGCGGCGTATGTCTTCAAAGCAGCTACTGCTACCTCAAAGTAATTAAGAGCCGTCCCAGCAGCCGAGGCCGCAGCCAAATCCCCAAGCGTGGAATCCTTTGCCACGCCTTCAATGGAAAGGCTGATTTGCTGAGTGCCGATATCATCCAAAAGGGTGACAATTCCCGCATCATCCTTGTCAGTGATATCAATGGATGTGTTATTGATAGTCAGGCTATCAGTTCGGGCACCTGCGATGACAACAGCGGCAGTGCCGCCCGCGCCATCCGCGTCGTACTTAATGCGCAATGCGCGTCCTGCTGCAGCGGCCATGATAAATACCTCCTGTTTGGTCCGTTACGTTATAACACGCCGCGCAAACCCGCGCAACGCCCCTAGATCTCGTCGTAAATCACAATAAAGGTTAACAGGCCCCTTTTGGTGTGCCCGTCTGGATCTGTGGAATACTCCTGCCCGACAGCCCGCGTAAGGATGTGATGCGCGCCGGTGATTGTCAGGCTTCCCTTTTGCAACACGTCGTACACCGCAGTACCAACGTCCTTTGCTTCAGTCAGGTTATTTTGCCTCGACCATACGTCAATCTGAGCGAATGCCTGCACTCCATTATCCGTCTTTGTGTCAAAAGTGGCTAGGTTATCAGCTCCAATAACCACATAGGGAAATAGGCTGCCATCCTCTGGACGATTCGGCTGCTGTACGTCTGCAAATACACCGGTAATCAACGCCATCAACGTTACATCACCTGTCAGCGCCGAATAGATGGCCCGTTGCAGCTCTGCGCCCTTCATCGAATTGCCCCCGCTATTGCCGCCTCAAGGCGCTTGATAAATTTAGGTTGCGCCTGCATGGCTGCTGGGGCCCACGCTGGACGTTTTGCCATCTTTCGCGTTCCAAACTCAAGGAAGTGAGCATATGCAAGCTGACTTCCAACCGTGACGGTTAGGGGGCCTTCCTGCTTGAATGTAATGGAATTCACAAGCCTGCCGGTGTCAGTAGCAGGGGCTTGCCCTGGGGCAGATGCCTTGTGCGTCCTAGTGGGATTAGACTTCTTATAGGTCCTGCCAGTTTTCGGCCCTCGCTGAATGCGCTTTACGATATCCCCCCGGATCTCCAGGCCTGTCGCATTAACAGCATCGGTTACAGCCTCGCTGATATCGCCACCCAATGCCGTAAGCGCCGCCTGCAGCTCCTTGGTTCCAGTTACGCTTATCGTGGTCATACCGCAATGCCTCCGTCTAGGTCGATCTCTAACCAGCGGTCCTCTAGTTGGTCATTGTTTATGAACCGAATATTATAAGCGCGGGTTCTGATAATCACGCGGTCACTCTCTAACAGCCCATCAAAGTAACGTACAGTGATGCGCCATTTGGTAGTCGCCTCAATCCGGTCACTGGCGAACCTCTCCCGCCCGCTGAGGGCCTTTACAGCCGCTCGCGTAGGTGCGCCGGAGATTGCCGCCAAAGCCTCTGTATAGCCACCTGAGCCGTCCGGTGTTTTGGTGGCGCGCTCGAAGGAAACAACCTCCTTCAGCATCCCTGAATTCATGTTGCAGCATTTGGTCATGGGGTGTCCGATACTATATCTGCGGCTGTCATGTTATTCATGGTGAAGTCTAGCGAACCCACGTTGTCTTGTATTGTCGGGAATGTGTCGCCGTCACCCATCCGCCACCAGTGAACCGGCGGATTCCCTAGCAGGGAAAGGTCATGCGGTGTGCCGCTGTTGTAAATTGAGGCGGCGTTAGATGACTGGTCAGACCCCCAAAGCGCAAATTCATCAACGCGACAATTGTTTCTCATATAGTTTCCCGATCCGGGACGCCGCCCAACAAAGAAAAGCTCCGCCGGAATTGAACCAGACCAACCATAGTTATTGTGACTGTTCGTGGTGGTCTGCGCTACGCCGTTTTTGTAGAATGTGAACCTGCCGTAATAGCTGGAAAGAGACCCAGAGGCGGAGCCGGTTGTGCCACCGTCATATGTTATCAACCAATGTTCCCACACTTGAGGCGAAACAGAACCTGCCGGAGTCTCCAAGATAAGACGGTTATTGTCTGTACCATACTGCAACACTATACGGTCAGAACTACCGCCTTGGCCGTTATATCGAATCCAAACTTGCCCCTCATTATTTACGTCATTCCCCCCGAAGCCAGCAATTGTTTGGTTTTGATTATTGCTCGTGCCGCCCTTAAGCCAAAAAGAAACAGACCATGCGTCGCCAGACCCAGCCCCGTTAGATGCCCGATAGAATGGGTTTGCAGAGCTTGCTGCGGCGTTCAAATAATCTTGGTTCACGAAGTTAACGCTTTTGGTGTCGCTAAATGGGGGGGAACTAACCGTGATTGTTAGCAACCTCTCATCAACACCGAAATAGTTAACTGCCCGCATAGTCGGGGTGTAAGTCCCTGCTGAAAGTGTACTGCCTCCAATCAGCTTGCGAACATTACCTTCGACAGTGAGAATGCCAGACGGCAGGTTGTCCCACTCATAGCCAACTCCACCGGTTGACGTTAGCTCATAGTTAAGCGTATCCCCCACGGTCAGCGAAACGCTAGTTGATGACGTGATGACAGGTGAATCAGACGCAGAACCAGCGGTGAGAAAGATTGCGTTTAGTGCGTTGCAAACTTCTGTTGCATTAGCCCCATATACTGAGCCAGTCTCATCCACAAACTGGTCAAACTCAATTTGGTAATAAACAAAGATTTCACGCGCTAGGTCGGTGATATTGATTGTTGAGTCTGACGGATTCTCCTTCACTGCTTGCAATGAATTAAGGAACTGAACCCCGTTAGCGTCTTCAATGAAGATTGCGTTAGCCGGGGAGTCTTTGTAGATCGAAATTGTCATCTCGTCACTACCCCGATTGCCACACCTGAGTTAACTACTGAACCCGATGCAGAAAGTTTGATCTGTAGGTTTATGCCGTTGTCTCTCGTGTTAGTGTCACCTAAGTAGACGAAATGGGCATTCAAAGCGCGGCGGTATGGAATCCCCGCCCCGAGGTCAAGCCGCCCCTCTGTGACTTCCAGTGTATAAGCCCCCGCACCGGTTCCGAGTTGATACCTGAATTCAAGGCTTGAGTTATTGGAACTCGGCGTAACGGTGTAGTCAGGCCGAATCACCATCCACGATCCGAGGGAGAGCCTGGACGCGTCTATTTGCCCCGTTCCTGCCAGCATGGGCAGCGAACCAGGCGGGGCGTAGCTAGTGTTTGTAAACCCCCCCAACCCGTCATTTGTCAAAGTGGTCCAGACTTCAGAAACCAACGAAATGGGAGAGGAAGATGTGCCCGCGTCATTGTAATCAACAAGACCGGAAACATCAGAAGCCGTTAAGCGAGACGGGATATTTATTATTTTTCCGCAGGTCATCGCGTTCCAACTATGATATTAGTCCCAGATAGTGTCTTTACCCAGATCATTTGCCCGTCAGGCATCCCGATGGCGGTAAAATCCCATCCAGAAGGCCATGTATGAACGGGGTTGCCGTCCTCATTTGAGTCTGGAGTGTCGCCCTCTGTAAAGTAAACCCTAACAGGGGGAGCCGCAACAACGTCAAAGGCGATGTTCTCACTGCCCTGCAAGACTTCAGTCCATGTAGTTGTTACTGCTGCTGTGAAGGTCTGCATTAGATTTTGACCACCTTATATGCAGAGAGAAGGGACGCCGCGCCGCTGTCGTCAAACGCTTGGCTTGCATCGCACCCGCAGCCATCGCCCCGGTTTTGGTACAGGTAAGCCGCCATCTGCTTTACAGCGCGCTTGACCGGCGCAGGAACGTCGGATGCCGCGTTGCCATATCCAGAGGTATAGCTGATCTCAATTGCGTTGTTTGCCCGCAGAGCCACAGGCCACGTTGCGCCGCGCTTTAGCGTCATGCGTCCTGGGGTTCGGATCGTATCGATATCAAACGTGTCCGCCACCACAACCGCAGTTGCATTGCCGTCTTCATCATAAACATTCACACCGTCAACAGCCTGCAAGGGGAAGCGAGGTAGCTTGACGTCGGAGGCGCTAGACGATCCGTGCAGGATGTTAATGTGCCCCTGCCTCCAGCCGTCCCACCATGGTTCCCGCTGCGTAGGCCACCGGTCAATCGCCATGAGCCAGGATTGAGCAATCATCGCAACGCCGCATTGGTCTTCGATATACTGGCGAGCCTCTGCAATGAAATCATCGGCCTCGCTGTCAGGAAGGCCCGTTGCGGTCTCTCGAAGGTAAGTTCGCAGCTCTGCCGCAGTGACAGGCTCAACCGCTGGCGCAGAAGTGATAACGTTGCCCCGGCCTTGATGGTAACTGACTGTGTGACGTAGTGCCATTATTAAGACGCCTTCTTACGTGGTCGCCCGCGCTTTTTGGGTGCCGCTTTGATCTCATCAGGGCCAGTTACTTTCGCTTCCGCCCTTGGCTCAAACATCGCAGAAGCAGCATGAGCAGATAGCGCCCACTCCGCTGCGCGACCCTCTACAATGGCTCCGAACGGGAACAGCTCCACCTTAAACCCTTTAGGAGCGCATTTATACCCTTCGCGTTTAGTGATTTTAGCCCTAGTCATTTAATGCCTCCTAAGCTCATGAATGGGGCCAGCGTACCAGCCCCACATAGAAATTAGGTCGCAGCATCCGAAGTGCCAACATAGGTAGTTGGGGCGCGGTGCGCCTTGTGCTGCTTGGCAATGATAGACACGTCGGCAGCAGTGCCAGTTGTGCCAACCACGTTGAACCGAACATACCGCTTTGACCCACGGTAGCCGATTGCCCCGGCAACGTTGTCATCGTTGGTGTCCGAAGTCTCGGCAACGGTGATTGTGCCGTTCACGGTGTCTGTGGTCGCCACATCAGCAGCGCCAGCCGCAGTGGTGTCGTCGCCGTGCTGCATGGTGGCCGTGTAGCCTGCAGCGGTTCCGGCGTCGGTGATGGTGTTGTTTACCATTTCGATAGTGCAGGAATCGAAGCCCTGCATATCAACCCAATCGGAAGCGGCTGGGGTGGTGCCAGAAAGTGTGAGGTTCCCCAGGTGGGTGCTCACTGTGTTGTTGACCATATCGCGCATATCTAAACCCTTTCTTGGTTTCTCGATGCAATTAGGGAAGCGGGGCCGTTATAGCCCCGCCGTTTGGTTATGCTTCGAAGGCCAGGATTTTCATCGCCTCGAAGTTGGTCACATCGCCGCCCACGCGCTTAGTGGTGTAGAACTGGACGAACGGCTTATTGCTGTAAGGGTCACGCAGGGTGCGAATGCCGATACGGTCAACAATCTGGTAAGTCTCGCGCATATCGCCGAAAGCAATAGACAGCGAACCGGTTGCCGGGTCTGGCATGTCCTCAAACGATGCAACAGGGTAGCCAAGAAGTGTCGCAGGCTGGCCCGCTTGCACACCGGGTTGCCACAGGTAAGCGCCGTCGCTGTCTTTCAGCTTGCGCGTCTTGCCGGTTGTGGCGCGGTTCATGAACCATGTGCCGTTGTTCCGGTAAGGCATTTTCAGGCCGTAAACCATGTCAATAAGCGCATCGCCACCGTTAGGAGCGGCTGCAAAGTCGCCGTTAACGCCGGTCTGGAATTGCTCAATGGTTCCCGGCAGCGTAGTGCCGTCGGGATAGGTCAGGAAGCCGCGAGGCTTAGAAACGCCATCGCCAGTGGTGAATGCTGTAGCCTCATCACGGGCGAACTTCTCAGCAACCTTATTGGCCAGCCATTGCTCCATGTTGATCTCTGCATCATCCAGGATCTTTTGAGTTGCCGATGGGTTGGCATAAAGCTCATGAACCGGGATGCGCCAGACGCCGATCTGTGGAGTGTCTGTTTCAGGGCGCGCGGCGGTTTCACCAACCCAGCCAGAAGCAGCCTCATCCAGATCAAACACACCCTCAAGGGCATCGGTCGAGATGGTCTGGATAGATGCGAATGCGCGCATTGGAGAAGATTCGAAAACCTTGGATACAACGCGGCCCGACATATCAGGGTGAACGCGGTAGCCGCCATCAGGATCAGAGCCAACAGAGAGAGATTTAAACTCCTCTGCGTTCATCTTGCGTTCATCGCCGCGCATGTAGGATTCAAACGCCGCCTTGTACTCGTCAAGCTGATCTGCGCTGAACTCATTGACCATGGTGCCGCGCTTCTTGGCGATATCTTGCGCCCAGTGCAACGCCTTGGCGTCCAGGTCAACAGAATTGCCTTGAGGATCAGTGACAACACGCGCTTGGCGTTTCTGCGAAAGCTCGTATGCGTCCAGACGCTCTTGACTCTTGGTCATATCCGCTTCGATCTTGGCCAGCTTTTCCTCAAGCAGAGGATCAGCAGCGCCCTTTTCAGCCATCTCCTTCAGGATAGCATCGTTTGTTTCTTTGTAGGCCTCGAAGCCCTTGGCAACTGCGGCGACGTCCTTGCCCAGTTGCTTCACGTCAAATTCATCAGACATTTGTAAGTTTCCTTGTCAGGTTTTGGAGTTGCTCAGAAATGGCCTTGAAGTCGCTCAAATCCGGCGTCACCTCTACCTCTACATCGTCCCGATGATCGGCTAGGCCTTTGAAGCCATCAGCCGCAATGGCCTTAGCTTCACGTTTGGAAAACCCTGCGTCCCGCAAGCTCTTCTCAAAATCTCGAATGGTTTTTATGCTCTTAACCGCAGTTACCTGCGCGTCCGGAAGCATGGGGAAGGTCACAAGGCTAATCTCGAATAGATCAACCTCTGTTAGGCGACGCACAGACCCGTTGCCCTCTGCAACCGCCTCTTTGGTCCGGTATCCAATAGACATGCTATCGATAGCCCCAGCCCGCATCAATGCGTTGGCTTCGCGGCCTTGCTGCACATCATTAAGAAGCCGACCTTTTACGAAGAGCCCCTTTTCATCTTCCTTGATCTCTTCCCAGACCCCTATGGGGCTTGCCATGTCGTGCTGCCAGAGAAGCTTCACGTTCTTCCCTGAGTCCAGAGACCGCCGAAACGCGCCGGGGGATACAACATCCATCCCCTGATCAACGATATCAAAGACAGATGCGTAACCCTCAAACTTGCCATCATCGTCAGGCACGCCGTTAAGCTTGAATGACAGGCTCTTGTAATCCATGACGTTCTGTTCCGCTGTATCTTTAGGCATACTGACCCCGCGTGGTTTGTTAGAATATAACAGCGTCAAGCAAAAAATGGAATAGGCAACGCAACCAATGGGTTGCAGTGCCATTATGAACTTCTAAAGCGCTAATATGGATGGTTTTGTTGCATTATGAAACTTTCATCCCTATATTGCTGGCATGACAAAGCATGAATTCTTGCAGTTTCTAGCCGACTACCGTGCAACCTACGGGCCTATTAAGGATCGTGACATGCTGGGCAAGCTTGGCGTTAGCCGTGCGACCTACTTTCGAATTAAGAAGCGTGGCGGAGACAAAGTGCTAGCGCTAGCATGTGCGGCACTGATGCATAACATTAAGAGATATGGAGAGAAGTGATGACCAGAGAAGAAAAGCTTGCCGCCCTCAAATCAGCTATCAGCAGCAACGTAATGGAGCACGAGCCGCTTTCACTTTGCAGAAGCCGATTGTTTGAGGACATTTCGCCGTTGATTTGCGATGGCAAAGACCGTCTGGAGCGTATTGCTACTGCTGCAATGCATGCGGCATTGAGTAGGTCAATGCCCTCCACGGCTGAGGATTTGGCTTCGGGCTCTGTAGCTTTTGCCAGCGCTCTCATTGCTGAGCTGGATAAGGAGGGGGAGTGATGGACAAATACTTGAAGGCGATGGTTTCATACTACAAAGAAATCGTAACGGACGAAATGCACTGGAGCCGCTTACATTGCGTTGTCGAAGATGGCAACATGAGCGACGGAGATATAAGCTCAAGCATAAACACAGGCATAACTACTGGTGAACTTGTTATATGCAACTTCCTGCTTGCCCTGCCAAAGGATATCAGGCGCGAAATATGGGAAAGGAGTTGGGAAGTGTGATTAGTGAATACAAAGGAGAGAAGTGATGGGTAAGGAGATTGAGACATGAAACGATTTATTGCACTGATTTCACTGGCTGTGGTTGCTGCCTGCGAGCCCCTGCCTGATGACTACGCCGGTAGCGTTTCAGACTTTAACGGGCGGCTGGTGAAAATAGAAGGCGTCATGGGGTCTGATGGGCAACCGTCTAAGGCCATGCAGGAAACCGCTAAGATGCTATGCAAAGGGCCTGTGCGGTTTGTAGGAGCCACGGTTAAGCCTGGGTCTGCCAGTACAGTCACATACGGACCCCTTGGCTCCTACTACACTTCAGGGGATGACCTTGTGCCTATGTACCACTATGCGTTTGCGTGTGTTTGATGGGGCTATCACGCCCGACGCCTGATCTGGCGTTGATTATTCCACAACTATATGGCTTACGGAGCATCTGCAGCCAATCACATTGCCAGGACTACCAACGGGATCACCGGGGAACATTAGCGCCTCTGTGGTCCCGTCTCGCTTGGGGATGCGGAAAGGCTGGTCCATATCGACCACCTGACCATTCGCGGCCCTGTGGCTGAACTCATCAACCACGCCATCACCTGCGCCGAAATCACGGGTTCTTGCATCATCAGCAGCCACCCACTCTTTGCGAAGCGTTAAGCCCGTAGCCTTTGCCGCCTGATCTGCCCCGAAGTTCGCCGCGCCGTGCGTCTCCGTTCTGGCGATGAGAGCGCCCCTGTGACGGGATATGGCCGGGAACAGCTTGTCTAGTGCTGCTGCAATCACATCAACGCTGTCGCCGTTCTCCTGCCCTCTGGTGATGCTTTGAATGATCAGATTTCGGGTTGTATTGGTAACGCCCGCAATGCGCCGCCTGATGGCCTCTTGCCCGATGTACTCGATAGCAAGGCGCTGGAAGAACTCAGCGAAACCCTTTGTCTCCCATCTTGGGGCATACCCCGTGGGAAAAGAGAATGTTTTGCCACCGTCTACAGTATAGGGTCTCCATGACTTTACACCGGTCTCTAATATGCGCGCGCCGAATACGTCAATCATGATAGCGGCCATGTCTATATAGGCCTGCTCCATTTGGCGTTGAAAGTCGTCAGGAAGATTTGGCGCAGATCCAGTGGCGCGAAAGCTGTCAATCATCTGCTCTGTTGCGGCAAGCAGGATTGCAGACAGCTCACCACTAAACCGCTTGTCAGCAGCGGCAAGAATCCTCTGTTGCGCCCGGTTTTCCGCACGCTTGTCGTTATTGACTAGGTTAGTCACTTGACCACCTTCAGGTCACCCTTCCATTCATAGCCAGCAATCTTAGCCATAGCCTTTAGGTCTTCATCGCTAGGCTGGGATTCTGGCGGGGCCATGCTGTCACGGTCCTGAATCATGTCACCACCAGCAGCAGGGCCAACAGGGGTAAAGCCTGCCAGCTTGCGCCGCTCATCCAGGGTGAGGAATGTTGCCTGCTGTGCTGTGTCAAACATGGTCTTACGCTTATCTGCGATTGCGGGGATGTGGTCAAAGTCCGGGCGCAGTTCCAGGCCTCCAAACATAGGGCCTAGCCAGCGCGTCCACTCGGTGCCGATGCTCTTGACCATGGGAATTACCGTATCCTCCCAGAAGGCTAGGCGGGCCTCTTGGTAGTTGGAATAGGTGTTATCGCCGGGGATGCCTAAGAGCTGGGGAGGAACGCCGAATGCAAGCGCGATGTTGCGCGCCGCTGCGTTGTTGCTGTCTATAATGCCCATATCAGTTGGCGATAGGCCCATGGCCTTCCAGTCAAGCCCACCCTCTAGCAACATTGGGCGGCCTGCATTTGCCGCGCCGCTGTACTGCTCATCGATCTGCACCTTGAGCCGGTTAAAGTTATCATCGCTTAGAGGGCTATCCTTGCCAGATACCAATGCGCCAGAAGGCCTAGCGCTGTTCTGCAATAGAGCCTGCACCCAGGCCATGCCCTCGTTGCTTTGATCAATGGCAAAGGCCCCTGGTTCAACAGCCCCCAGGCCGTATACGTCATTGAGAGGATGGAATAGCTTAGAATGCAGAATGTCATCAACATCACGCCCCTGCCCCGGCCATACTGTTTCCTTGCCGTTTACCTTGTAGGTGTACTTGGAAACCTCGCCCGCTCCATCCATAGTTACGGTCATTCGGTCGGGCCGCTGGGTGTACAACTCCCTTGCCTCGCCACCCACCACAACGCGTTCATCATAGTTGTTGCCGCTGAGAAGCTTGTAGCCAACCTTGGCCATGGCAAGATCTGCGTATGACTGTTGCGGGTTGGGCTGTCTGATCAGGTCAAGCAGAGCGCTCTCCGTCACCTCAGTATCCCCGCGCCATGTGGTCCACTTTACCGAACCAACCGCCTCGCCCACCTTGTTCACCGCCTGATAGGCAATCACGTTCATCACGTATGATTCACGGGCTAGGCTAGCGTAGTCCCTAGGCGTCCAAACGGGTTGGCCTGGGTTCATTACCATGGTTGCCGCTGCTGCGCTTTCCTTGGCCTCTACAGGGTGCGCAGAGCGCTTGAATGGGTTGGGGAGTTTCATGGTGTCACAACGCCCGCACTCGCGGCGCTCCTTTTGCCTGTATCATCGGGGCCAGCGCATAACGAAGCGCATCAATATAGTGATTATTCGCGTCCACAATCTTCGGCACAATATCACCAGTAAGCCGGTCCACTTTGTAACTGTATAACCTAAATTCCCGCTCTACGCTAGAACAGCGTGGGTGGATATACACCTTGCGAAAGCTCTTGATGAATTCAACCCCATCCTCTACCGATCCGGGCCACTTCTTGACTGACTGCATGTTCGGAAGGCCATGGCGTTTAAGATAGCTAATGCTTTCCGGCCTCGCGCTATCCGCACGAATTGCATATTTCGCCGCATCTGGCAGACGATCCGAGATAAAGGTGGCCGTATCATCGAGCTCAAGCTTAGTCCTCCCCGCTTCATATTCGACCCACAACGCCCCATCGTACACCCAGCACCTGACAGCCGCAGTGGGGTCTTGCGCAAAGCCGAAATCAAGTCCGTTGTAAGGCCCGTCCCAGTTGTAACCTGGGGTAAACTCCTCTGTCTCGAATTTGCCTCTGAATACCTGCGCCTCTGTAATAGTGAGGAAACCGCCCTCCCATACGTGGTCATACGTATCAGGCCGCAACCTCTTATCGTCTAGCCTCTCCTGGTTCAGCACGTCAGGGAACCACGGATTATCTCGCCAATTCATTTCCGTAACGACGCAATTTGAAGGGGGGCTATCAATGAACCTCTTGTGAGTGGCGCTCTCGCTGCTCTCCGGGTTGTAGCTCAGCCAGTTCTCCGACCCCTCCTCTCGAATGGTGGGGATAAGCTTTCGCCAAGCGGCGTCCGATACCGCCTCGCCCTCATCAGTCCAGTTGCCCAAAATGCGGGCCTTTGACTTGATGCTGTCTAGGTTATGACGAAGACCTGCGAAGGCATAGCTGATGCGCCTGTTGCGGGTGCGAATGTACTTTTCGCCTATGTCAAAGTAATCGCGCAGCCAAGGTATTTCCCTGATTGCGCCCTTAACCTCTTCTAGTGAGCTTTCCTCTAGGCTGTTGAGGTGTTCCCGACTACACAGCCATACGCCCTCTCGCCCGTTCTCTGCCATCTGGTAGACCTTGACCGCTGACATTGTGGCAAGCCCGCGTGTCTTACCGCTACCCCTTCCACCCTTGAATACACGGTGACGCGCTGGAATGGAGAAGTTATCCAGCATCTTTGGGGCTAGCTCAATTGTCGCCTTTGTCATCTGCAACCGGCTTTGCTACTAGCTCAACTGTTGTGGGGTTTGGAGACATTGAACCATCAGGGCTGATATGCGCTTGAACTGGTGCGCCTAGGCCTCTATCCTCTGCGTCTTTAAGCATCTTTAGAGAGTTCGGGTCCATTCGTGCTAGGATTTCCTCTGGCTCCATATCTGCCAGTAATCCCCCTAGCGCCTCAAGCATCTTTGCGCGGATGGCAACAGCAGCCTCTGCGTTCTGAAGCTCTAGGCGCTTTTGCTCGGAAGTCTTTCCCTTAGGGTTACCCTTTCCGCCCTTCTGGAACCTAGTTGATTTATTTGGGTTTGGGTTGGCCATGATTTTCCATCATAAGGAATTGTTACGTACCATGTTATAGTATCACACGATCTTATTCAAGCCCGGGCTATTCCTGCCTTCTTGAGTTCTTGCCTTAGATAGCTTCGTGATGCGCTCTAGTTCACTCATGTCTCGCTCTCCTGTTCTGCGATGGCGCGCTCTGTGGCTAGTAAGATCCCGCGAGCCTCTTTGAAAAACTCCTCACTGGCTTTCGAGTGGCTTTCGCCCCCGTAGATCATGCTATTCATTAGACCCAGTACCTGCCTCACTCTCTTTGCTTTCCCCCTGCCTAGCCCCAGCACCTTAGCGGCCTGCTGTGGGGTGGGGCGGGTCTGCAAATGATCGAGAAGACTTTCCGCGTCCTCTTTGCGCTCAAATGACCAGCTCTTGGACGGCCCGCCCTGTCTGTGGGATAGGCTCCCCCTGTAGGTATCGAACCACTGGACTGCCCACGACGTCTTCTTGGAGCGTCCGCCCCATACCTGCGCCAGCTCGTAAAATCCCGGCGCGTTGCTTGTGTCAGTCATTGGGTGTCCTCCAGTGCTTTGCGGGCGATGATTTCATCCGCATTTCGAACAGGCTTTCCAGCTAGCACATGCTCCAATGCGGTTACAGCTTCACCCAAAGCCGCCTCCAGCCGCGCCACCTTGGCCTCTAGGGCCGTGACTGTGGCGTCGTGGTGGTATTTGACAGGCGCATCCAAGTTAGTTTGCCCAACCATGTCCAACTTGTTAGCGCACCAGTCCCCATAGCCCCACATAGGCTTTCCATTACTGACTGCCATCACATCCGCCCAAATCACTTTCGGTGCTTCACTCATTCCCCTTGCTCCTCCGCAGTATCGGCTTCCGCATCTACACGCCTGTCAATCTCATCAGACTTTGCCATCATCGCATTGGCGAACCAGCCTGTCATAGTGCCCTCTGAGATGCCGCAGTTTGGGAAGGTTTCCATAAACTGGCGCTCCCATTCAACTGCGTCGGTTGTGTCGTGCAAGTTAGGTTTTGGTTTGGCTTGCTGTGCCATTCACTCGCCCCCCTTCATGCCTAGCACCAGAATTTTACGGGAAAAGGTTTTCAGCAGCCCGTCGCCATTATCAGGGCCAAACCAGCACAAGTACCACTCTCCAAGTACGGTCTGCGCCTTCCAGCACTTGCCAGGATAAACGCCACTTGGCGTTGATCGACTGTACTCCGCCAGCCCATCGAATTGCTGTGAGGTGATGAGCGCGTGGGCGTCATCAAATGGGACACTGGTCATGTCATGGGGTTGCTTCCAGTATGCCCCCATGGGGTCATCCATTACTGGTATGGTGTTCATGACGGGTCTCCCTCCATGCCTGGCGCTTTGAGGAATGGCGCGCAGCACTGGTCGCGGTAGTGGGCGTTGGCGGCATCTTTGGCCACCTCCAGCCCTCCAGGCACTTGATAGCCCCCGCATCTGCCGGGCAATGAAGCATACCCTTCTCCGTCAAAGGTCTCCCAAACCGAATACCGGCCATATGGGGTCTGACACCAATAAATTGTTTCGTTTGCCGTTCCCCACTCCAGCGGCTGCACCATCTCCCCTATGATGCTGGGGAGGGCGGCGATCACGTTATCTGCCGCTTTATTCAAAAACCTCAAAACCTCCGGCGTTTCTTCGGTCGGGTAGGTGTCGCCGGTCCCGGGGATACTTTCCCAAAAGGCCCGCGCAATCAGCTCTCTTGCTGTGTTACTGATTGTCTCACTCACTGTCTCTCTCCTTCATGCATACTAGAATGCAGATTGCTATGGTTGCTGTGCGGTGGGTCATTTGCTTTGAAAGACCGCTCTAGCCTTAAACAGGTCACCGCACGTCATTACCCCTTGGTAATCGCTGAACCCCTCCACTGGCGCATCTGACGCATGGTAATTTCTCTCAAACCACCAACCAGCTTCGTCACTAAACGGCTTTAACGCATCCCGCAGCCGCCCAATCTCAGCGGCCATCAAATCCCCCAGCCTTTCGCTTTCGTCGTCCCGGTGGCACTGCTTGCGGTGGGTGGCCCATTGGGTAACTAGGTCAGTCATTAGAGGCCCCTTTTGATTGCCGGAAGCTTGTATTTGCCTGCCACACGCAGCGCCTCGAATACGTCGGGGGTGCTTACAAAGTCACCGACTGTTTCAAACTTATAAACGAGAACCCCAATTGGCGAACAAGGTCTGTCCTCGCTGATGTGGTATGCCTCTGAAGAGTTGCACATTCTCAGTGTAGCTTGCGCGAATTCCCCAAGCACGCGGTACGCCTCGGCGTCTGTCATGTGTGACCTTTCGCGGCGCTGGTCTGCGTCTATCGGTTTTGGCAGATCAGTCATCACCCTTCCCCGTCACACAGCGGCACGTCAAATTCGTCGTGCAATTCTTGCCCGGTCTTGATCTTGTAGCGGACGCCATAGAGGCGGTACGCGCCGGACTCATAGAACCACGTCTTGAGCTTGGGGAACCGGTCCCCGTAGATGCGCCCCATGATGCCGACGATCTCCAGGCGCTTGTTGCGTGACAGGAAGTCGTTCATTGGCACAAAGGTGACCGCAGTCGAGAGAATGGCCGGGACCGTATTCATTGGCCCGTGAAACCGCGCCTTGATGCCCGGATCTACGCAAACGTTGTCAGCCCCAAGATAGAACGTGCCGGAGCTTTTGATATTGCGCCGGATTTCGATGGGGTTGCCGTTCGCATTCAGGGCCAGAATGTGGCGGGACCGCTTGCGGATAGACCCACCCATAGCATCGGCTGCGGTGATGACGTAGGGTTCCCCACGCGGCGGAAGGTTCCGTGTTCCTGCGTGCGCCTCAACTGCGGTCATCATAGCAAGTGCGGTGATAAGTGCTGTCTTGATCTTCATTGTCTCTCTCCTATCCGTACAGATTGCCACCATTGCGGGGCCGGGTGGCTATGTCTTCTGATGTGGGGCCTAGGTCTAGTGCCTGGAGGCCTGCGAAGGTGTCCTCTTGCTCTTGAGGGATTGGCTGAGAAAGGGTTGATGACTTGCCCGTGTCTCGCTTGACCGACTCAATAGCGTTTACAACCATGTCATAGTAGGGGCTCATTTTACGCGCCCCTGATGCCGTGTAATCCCGCTCATAACTGTGGTGTGATCACGTTTAAAATAGTCAGCAATGGCCTGAAGCGACATGCCCCGATCACGAAGAACGCAATATGCTTCCTGTCTAGCCCTGGTGACCTTTCGAATTCGCGTATAGCTCCGAATCTCCTCAAAAGTCACCCCGTTCTTGACGGCAATTGCCTTCACAATATCTGTTATCGCCCGAGATCTAACATCTTTGTTTGGGTTGAACGGGCTAGCCTCTAGGCCATCCTCATAGAACTGCTTGGAAATCTGCTCTACTTTCTTCGCCAGCTCCACTGCATGGCGCATTTGCATCTCAGAAAACGTCTCATCTTCTGCTGTCTTGATGCTATTATTTGCTCTCCACTCCATCTGTCTCTCTCCTCTCTTGGTTTAGGCTACTCCGAAGATTTTGATGGCTGCCTCCACTATGGACAGGTCAACAATGAACGTTACAAAATACAACCCAAGCGGCTGGAAACTTGAGTTGTTTGATTTGGCGTGAATACAAGCCAATCCTATCGTTAGCATCACTTCTCCCCTTCATCATGCTTCTTAACTGCGCGGTCTGCCTCTTGGGACATGGCGTCTACTTGGGGGGCGTCCTCTGGCTTGAACCACCCACGCTTGTAGATCTGGCCTAGCGCTTTTCGCTCTCGCTCTAGGCGCTTTACTGCTGCGGGGTCAGTCAATAAACAATTGCCTCATCACCCAAAGCTACTTTCTCATAAGATGCCGAAACAGTTTGCGGGTATGTTTTATTCCTTGCGACCGCCCTAGCCGCCTTCTCCTCCTCCATTACATACCATGAGGTCGAAGACTCCGGCGCGCGAGGCTTATCCTTGCTGACAATTGTGATTTTGTATCGAATCTTAGACATTGCATATCTCCATTTTATAAATTCACACTGTCGCCTGACGACACCATTGTCAACACCTTATCTTGCTGTTGTGGGGCTATCCTCTATTGGGTGGTGGGACAAATTGAAGCGCCTCCTTCATGTAGCGCAAAACAATCACACGCTCCTTGCAATGGCATAATTCGTGACCCGGCATAGGCCCCATGCACGCGCACCAGTCGTGCTCATTGGACTCCCACCTGTCAACCAAAAGCTGCAGTGCTTCCCTGTATTTTTCTATGTCCACTCTCTACTCCTTCTCTGCTACACTCAAACGAAAATAAGGGGCTGGGGAAGAATGCCATGAGTGAACCATGCTACCCCAAAATGTGGCGCGCCCTTGCCTGTGAAATCAATGCGACTACTCAGAACCAGAAGATCAACGCCATGCTCTGAAAACATCTTCCCGCGCCTTTGACCTTGCAGCGATGATACGGGCAAAAGCAACGCAAATGGCTTGCCTGTAGCATAGCACTTTTCTAAGAACTTATCCTTCTTCGAGTATGGTGGATTAGTGATAATCCCGTCATGGCAATCAACATCGCCAAAGAAATCACCAGACGCTCCAGCACACAGATGGCCGTTGCTGTTTAGGCAGTTTACAATGCTATTAGAGCGCCCGCTTGTGGCTTCATACCACACCTTACCGCGCTCCAGGTATGGCAGCAAAGGTAGAACTGCCTCCTCTGGCGTGTAACACTCATCAGACGCCGCGTTGTTGCTGGTCTTACCCAGCATTGAAATGCTTGTACTTGCCATGTCGTTATTCTCTCTCTGCTACACTAGACCGGGAGGCGGCCATGTGCTCATCAAGGATATCCAGCATATCCAAAACAGCAAACCTGCCCTCCAAATTTGCCGAATCATCCATCCTTGTGGATTTCCCAAAGGCACTCTGGGCCTTTAGAGCCAGCGCCAAAAACCTTGGGTCCGCCGTGCAATCCATCACTCTTTCTCCCTATATCCGCTCATAACCAAACAACTCCCTTAACTCCTACTTTCTTTGCATACCGAACCGTTGACCATGTGCCGCTGCGCTGGCGCTCTGGCCCGTCTGGTGCAGCAATGAGAAAGTTAATGGCGTTCACAATGTCCTTGTTTCTGGGAAGGTAGGGCTTGGAAGGGAGTATAACATCAGCCTCACAAAACGCTCTAAACCCCTCATCTTCTGGCGGATGGGAAACGGTAAGTATTCCCAACAGCGCGGCCACGTTAAACGCCTGCTCATCCCACCCGGTACAATCACCAAAATGCAACTTGGTAACCCCATTATCCTGCATAAACTCAGCCAGCTTTGATATAAGCCTCTGCGGCCTTTGGAATCTAGATCCAGTCACCCCAAGTATCATGGCCGAAACCCGAATTGCTTTAGAATATCATTGGCCACCTCTGCGTTGACCCGCTTCTGATCCTCGCTGACCTGCCCTGCCTGTGTCTCTGGGGCTGGCTTAGAAAGGCGCATACGCTCTGCCTCTGCCTTGCCCCTAGCGTCCTTCAGTAGCTTCAAGATGTGGCCTGGGTTTGGCTTCTTGTTCGGGTTGTCGTTGCGCCACTTTCTCAGCGCCCAAAGAACCTGCTTGTGAGACCAGTCCTCCAGGCTATCCGCCCAGTCTGCCAGCATTGCGGTTTTGATCTCTGCAGGTGGCATAGATTGCCAGTATCCCTGCATGATAACCTCAACGTCAAAACAGATCTTCGAGCGATGAGCGCCTAACTCTTGCGGCGTCATGGAACTGCTCAACTGTGGCGTTGGCTTGGGAAGGTCGTTGCCGCCCCATACCGTTAGATCCGTTCCCATTCTTAATTCTCCAGTACCAATCTGCTTTGATAGTTTGCCAGCCGTGCTCTTGAGCAAGGTCTAGCGCCTCTGTGGCATCTCCCCCGTCTGCGTTAATCTGCTGCAAGGTCTTGCCAATCATCTTGGCGGCGCGATCAGTGAGGGGCTTCTTGATCTTCTTGCGCCATGATACAAAGCTATCTACTGCGTCATGGTCTGCGAAGTGGCTTAGAATGCTAGGTGGGGCTGTATCTGCAAAGAGGTCGCTAGCCATGCTTGAACGTCTTTCTCTCAATGTAAATCGGCACAATCCAAAGGGCGAACCAACCCGTATAAAAGTGGGTAAGCTTTTTTGCCCCGTCACTTCGGCGAACCACCTTTTCCCAGCTCTTTTTAACAATCATCACTCTCTCTCCTCTTGTTCCTGTGCTACTGGGGTGGCCGCAATCGCTGCGTCTACCTGTTCTGCTGTGAGCAGGTGAGGCTCTACTAGCTTTAGGCTCTCTTGCCTGATGAACTTGCCTAGATAGCGGTATCCTGCTGCTGTGCGGGCTCGCCGGTTAGACTGGCGCTCTGCTGCTGTAGGGGCAGTCATACTTTCAGCTTAACCCTATGAGTGCTCTGAGGCGTAATCGACATCTCAGAAACGCTCTGAACATACAGGCAATCTTCGTTATCCAGCCCAATTTGGATAACACCGTGAGGCGTCTCGATTTCAATCTGCCTTGCTTCAATTGGCTCACCAGAACCGCAAATACTCCATGACGCTTTCAACATCTTCATCTCATCTCTCCTTTGTTTGTGCATCCACACTGTCACGTGTGACACATGCAGTCAACCCCTATCTGCTATCTTTGTTGCTGGGGGTGGGGTTAAATCCGTTAAACAAAGATTCTTGAGCCAGCCTGATAAGCTCGTTACGAAATAATATCGGTGTTGCGTTCGCCTCTTTTTTGCTGAGAGTAGGTTTATTCCTAGCCTTCCCTCTCTGGTCTTGATGACCTACTTGATGGCTACCTGTCGGCCTATCCCAAATCAAGTCACGTGGCTTGTGAAAGCTGACGCAATAAAGCCACGTCGCCTTGTTGGCCCGATGCCCATATGCAGACTGCCAAACCTCACAAACCCATCCCTTTCCGCTCCTGGACCATTGCCCCTTAATAGGCTTTAAAAGCCCGTATCTTTCCCACGCCCTAGTTTTCGCAGGGTGCTCCAAAACTCCACCAAAATTATTGACCGATGACAAGGCGGATTCAAAACAGCCACCATCATTCCCGGGACGATTATGCTCCCCGCCCCACCGCGCATAATTTACGTTAGCCATTGCTCCCCACAGCTGGCAAGGCGGGTGTGCAATTACAGGATGAGGCCCATTATATTTCCTCGCATCCCTCTCCACATCCCAAGGATCAATTCCATCAACACTAAAATAGCATCCGTCAGTCTGAACAAATATAGCTGCGATCATCTCTCTATCTCCTTCTGTTTGCTTTAGACATAGTTCCGAATGGCCCTTGCGGCGTCTTCTGTGCGGTAAAATGTGCCTAGATAAACACGTTTGCCGTTGACCGTTTTGCGCGCCATCCACCTGCCGTGTGACTTAGACCAGTGTACGCCGGGTATGCCGGTTTCACTGTTCTTCTGTACACTCCTATTCTGCTGTTGTTCGGATCTCGTAGCCGCTCTCAGGTTGGCCGCGCGGTTGTCAGTTCGAACTCTATTCTCATGGTCAACAGTCTCTTTCGGCCAGTGTCCGTTGTGAATGGCATATGCAACCCTGTGAGCGCGGTAGAACTTCCCCATGATCTGGCCGCATAGGTAGCCGTCCTTATCGACGGACGTTAAGCACATGCCACCAGCAATTTTTGTGTTGAATGCCTTCCTTGCTCGCTCCGCCATTAACCCATTCTCTGACACCCATGGCGCGCGGTGCAGCCAGAACAACTCGCCGGTCTCGGGGTTATAACTGATTAGCTCTTTTAGAATGTTTATTTTCATGGATGCCACCTTTGCTATTCCTCTTTGCCATATACCCTTGCATTTCGTTAGGCAATAGTCCGCTTTTCCGCTAGGGTTGGCCACCACAAGGATGGTCAAAGCGGCCTGCCCTCTCACTATGCTCTGTATCCACACGCTGCCCTGATTTAACGGTGAGCCAACCCGCGACCGTACATTAAAGATCATGCACAACTGCCAACCACTATGCGCGCTTCTGTCTGGGATCGTAAGCAATACACCAGAACGGCCCGGAAATCCGCATATAGCCCCGAAGGTCTGCGCGGCAAAGAGGCCCAAAGCATCCAGGGTATTTGGGAACCCTGACAGAACCGCAGACCTTTATTCGAAAGGCTCAAAAATCGGGGCGGTTCAAACTTGCAACGTGCCTGCTGGTGCAGTATATTTGCTGACGATGGCACACGGAACCGTCCAAAGTTCGTGTCATCCAAGGCGGCGTTGAGGTGTGATGACCTCCGCCGCCGCTTTCTTTTGTATATTCTCCCCAGCAAATCCTCAACTGTAAACTAGCAAACTCAAGCTGCAAATTTTGCAAACTGGGTTCCTAAAATGTGTTGAATATGTTAGCTTGGAGCCTCATTCAAAGGAGAGAGAGAATGACAGAAGAGACAAAAGAATTTCGCGCACACGGCACAATGTTTGGTAAGGACTTTGACACCGACCATATGGGGTTCGTAAAAAAACAATCCTTCCTGGCGCTTGTCACCTTCCTGACATATGGTGTCTGGTGTGTTGGTGTGGTCACCATCTGCACCCTTGTTGCCGCAAGCTTCATGCGATTGGCCGCAGGCTTCTAAAGAATTTGGGCCTGGTTCCCCAAATGGGCCGTCTCCTTGTGAATAGCTTAGCTCAGCTATATGGGGGCGGCCTTCCTATTTTCCCCAGTTGTTTCCTTGTGGGGTATGGGGTATAAGGGGGCATGACCAACTTGATGCACATACACCGATTTACGAATAGGCGCTAAGGCGTCTTTTTGTGTTGATGTAGCTCAGTCAGGTAGAGCGGTTAGTTGAAGCCCAGCGCGTCAGAGGTTCAAATCCTTTCATCAGCACCATTGCAGTATAGCTCAGCGGTAGAGCGCGGCGCTCATAACGCCTCTGTCCCAGGTTCGACCCCTGGTGCTGCAACCAAGCGCATGTAGCTCAACAGGATAGAGCAAGGAACTTCTATTTCTTAGGTTGCGGGTTCGAATCCTGCCATGCGCTCCACACTTCCCCAACCCCCATTTCTCTGCTATACTCCCACTAGATACACTCTTCCTGTTCATCTTTGGGGATGTTTCTGCTCGATCAAACTAACCCTGGCTTAGGCTGGGGTTTCTTTTTGGGTGGCGGCGCTGTTGTTATGGGTGGTGATAAGTGATATAAGTGACGAATGAGCGCGGCGACGTGGAGAAATAGCCCGACACGTAGGAGGCAGGGGAACAACCCACATGAACCCCTCCAAATTCCGACAAGCAGAGGTAGGGTCCTGCCCGCGCTCAAGCTAGACACTTACTAAACTGCAGTGAAAGGCTGGCTTAGGCTGGCCTTTTTCTTTGCACACCCTCCCAAACAAAAAGGCCACCCATGAGAGCGGCCCTTGTGGGGTTATTCTGCTTCGGCTCTTACGGTTCCACAAAACTTGCACCGATAGAAATCAACATCAACATACTCTACCTCTCCTGTTGGCTTGCCTTGCTGATCAACTTGAGGCACATCAAGGTCGCTGTATTTTTGGACCCAAACCATATTTCCTTCACAGCAATCCCTCATCACCCCTCTTCCTCCTGTACTAGAGCGCTGCGAATGCGGGTTTCATGTTCTGCCGCCAAATCGTCAAGCTTTTCTTCAATCCAGTCAGCTTTTATGCTAATGTTTCTCCAACACTCCTCAATTTCGTCAGCGGCTTCATGAAGGATTCTATGCGGCCATTGGATTGATGCTGGTTGCCCTCTGCATTCCGCTCTGAGCCGCTCAGGCAGGTCATTACCCCACTTTCTCTGCACCCCACTTTCTCTGCAAGTCACTCTCTCGGGCTGTGCGGTAGGCTGTGAGGGCGGTCCGTCCTGCTTCGTCCCATTCTGGCCTGAGAGGTTTATTCGGGTCGATCATGTCATTCAACAGACTCGCCAGCTCATCAGCGGCTTTCATCAGGTCACTGGTCATTGGGTGTCTCCTGTGAGTCGACGGTATCCATGATGTATTCGCTTGCCCCATTCACAGCCTCTAAGAACACGTCCCGCGCTGCTGATCTTGGGGCAATCGCAAACGCCAGCCATATTAGGCCGCGCGTGATCTGCCATCGAATATACCACATCATTCCGTCTCTCCTACCTGTGGGGGTTGGGCGGACCTCATCGCTTCATGAGCGTCCTTTGCACCCTCCGCGTATGCATTACGGATCAGCCGCCACCTCTTTGCGTTTCGCAGCCAAATCTCAATTCCGGCAGCAACTGACGCCGCCGATACTAAGAATAGGACTGAGAATGCCAGTATGTCCTTTGCAACTTCCATCTCACTTCTCCTTTGCTCGTATCATGCGCTTAATCACGCGGTCCTTGATCTGCTTGGAAATGGCCTGATAGTGCGTCACTGCCATCTCCCTCTCATCCCATGCGTTCGCAAGCTCCTGGCGCTCATCTGACCGCATGTTCTCTCGCCACTTGGCGGTGTGCTGTTTGTCTGCCATGCTCACTTATTGCACGAGCCCCTCCTATTGTCAATCGTAAAGGGGGTTGACCGCGCCCTTGTGCTGGTCTATGTGTTGGTTAGGATAGGAGAGAGAATGATGCAGTCATTTGTTACGGGTGGGAATGCCTACCCATGCTTCAATGAAAATGGTGATGTGATTTACCATAAGGTAGAGCGCAAGGATTCTGCGCCGATTATTCTTAGCCGAACGCTACCAGAATACTTTGAATCTGGTCACTTTGTTCATATTGATTCGCATGGGCGGCCTTGGGTTCTGCGATAACCCCTTCCCCAGCCTAACACCAACTAAGGAGAGATGAGAGATGGAAGACCCAATTAAACGAGCGGAAGTTTTACTAAAGGCTGCGCATGATTTGCTGAAGAAGTGCAACGACGGGCCGTTTGTAAAGAACGCCCTTGAAGAAACAGTTTTCTACGATGAGGCGGTTTGCGATGGGTTCTGTCTGATGGAAGACATTGGGCACTGGATTGAATTTGATCTGAAGCAAACATTGCCTGAACAACCATAATAGACTACACTACACTTGCTACAGTTGGAACCTGACGGGCTGAGCCCTGACGAAATCCACCACGAAGACCACCACTCACAGACCCCCGGCTTAACGGCTGGGGGTTGCGCGTTTATATGTTATGCTGTAACAGTTGGGGTGATAATGCGGGTTGCTTACTGTCCCCTCATCATCTCTCTCAAGGGCCGCTGGATTGTCTCCTAGCGGCCCTCTCCTATTCTAGGATATGGTGCCACGGTGCTCGATCACCGGGGCAACATCTGAGAAGGTCAAGACAACCTTTCCTCCTTTCACCTTATCGCCCCTGTCGCTCACCACGGGCCACCACAGGCCATCATCAACGCCCAGCGCCTCTGCTACTGCGTCAAAGCCCTGCTTGCATCTGGCGGCCATATTATCCCAGTCTATGCGCCCATTCGTAGGCGGGTGGTATGTGACCGTGACAAACAGCCTGTCGCAATTCATCTTGCGGATCTTCTGGGTCTTGCACTCCCATGCGCAGGTTGCCTTGTACGACTTTGCCGCACTAGCCTTGCCGCGAAAATCGCCCTGCCTTGATGCGTTTGGGCTGGTCTTGGTTGGTGGCCATGGTAGTGTGACGGTGTTATTCATGCCCTGCCTCCTTAATCAGCCGGTAAACTCCGTGCCTGCCGTTGTTGTGGGTGTTCTTCACAAGCTGGGTGTGAATGTGGTGGCCTGCTATCCTCAGATCCTTGATGCGAGCCGCAAGCCTACCAACAGGATAGAACCATCCGTTAGCTGCCTTCTGCGTCACAACCTCTTTGTTTCGTAGCTTACTGAGGACTAGGCGGCACTGCGTTTCGGTATTCATACCATAACCCCCATCTTGCCATAGGGAATGAATCGATAGCCTCGCCCCCATAGTGTTTCGATCACGCCGCGCTTTTTTGACAGGCGCTGGCGAATGCGGCAAACGTGAACCTTTACTAGGCTGCGAGGGGGGAAGTTGTCAGGGTCTCCCTGCTGCGCTATAACAGACCGTAGCTGGCCATAGCTCATCCACCGGGGATAGGCATCCACAAGGGCGCACAGAATAAGGCGCTCTGAGGGGTTTACTACCATCCCCCATTTGTCCGTTTGGTGCTCTATCCCAGCAAGAGCGGGGAACAGTTCCTCTACTACCCCTAGTAAATAATCCACCGCCTCAAGCGGCTTCATATCATCAACCTTGTCTCTGATTGTTGGCAGTGCATTCATCGTCTCTCTCCTATGCTAAGAGGGGCCAGCGAACCGGCCCCTGTGGTGTTAGATACTGATCATCACTTTGACAAAGAAGCTGATCCAGTCGGCAATAAAGTATCCGAACAAACCAACCACCAAGTCGCCAACTGTTACCGGCCTATTCATCTCTCACTCTCCTTGTGTCTGTTGGCGTGGCATTGTGTAAGTTGTTGATATTAAACACTAAAACGGTATTTCATCCAGGTCGATATCGTTAGATGCAGGTGGCGCTTGATATCCACCCCCGTATCCCCCGCCTTGGCTGCTCTGGTTGTCCTGGTTTCCGCCTCCCATTGGGGTAAAGTCGGATGCGTTGACGGTCAGATAGGTCTTGCCGTTGTGCTCGCGCGTCCCCAGATCCCCGCTCACGCTGATCTTTGCGCCCTTGCTAAGGAACTGCATGGCAGACTCGCCGCGCTTGCCCCAAATCGAGCAATCAAAATAGTGCACGGTCTTTTCCCGGTTGGCGTATCCGTTGACCGCTACTGAGAAGCTGGCAACCTTGTTGCTGCCTGCTTCGCGCAATTCGCCGTCTCGTGTGATGTTGCCTGCGATTGTGATGTTCTTCATTAATCTGTCTCCTTGGGTGGGGTGATGAGGGCGCGGATGGCAGAGACGGTATCGTCAAAGCGGGCACCATAGATCACGCAGCCAAGAGCTTGCTCAATCGCTGCGTTGTGCGCCTCTGCGCGGGCGGTGGTGAGTTGGGATGCCAAAGACTTGATCAGATCAGCACTACCGTGAAGCCCGTGCGCCTGGCACATGCCCACTGCCCCATTTATGCGGTCTTCGCTTGTATCCGGTGCGCTCATGACTGGCCCTCCGATACTGCCTTTAGTTCATTGTAATAAGCCTGTTCATCCGTTTCCCACGTCAACACCCAGCCACGCCGGTATGTCCAAATAGTAAACCGACCAAACAAAACCCGGAGAGGCATCGCTATACAGAAGCCAATGATAAATCCGGCCAACATGGGGCTCATGACTGGCCCTCCTCACGTGCTGCGAGATCGTTGATGTAATCCTGAGCCTCTGGGATAGTGAGCTTGTGGGTTACAGTTCCGGATTTAGCCATAATAACAATGAACCCGACCAGAGCCCCAACCCATTGCATAGCGGTGCTGCCCACATAAACCCCAATCCCAATCAGGCCACAGAACAGCGCTAAGGCGGAAGCGTCACGCGCCCAACTCTTTGCAACCGTTTCCCCCTCGGAGATAATGATTCTCTCAACCTTGCTCATTCTGTCTCTCCATTCTCACTTGCTTACCCAGCCGCGCCAGGAATGCGTTAATTTCATCTGACAGGGTCTTGCCCCTGCGCTCTGCCGCAGTTACAGCATCCACCTTTACCTGCGGGTCCACTCTCATATGAATGAACTCTGTTTTTGTACGCTTAGCCATACCGCACACTACAACACAACCGTGTTGACGTCCACCCTAATAAATGTGTTGACACTACTTTCCACATGCCCTAGGTTGGTTTCAGCAACGGAGAGAGACGATGACATTTATCACAGACATTGAAGAAGCAGAGAAGATGGTCACCGAAATGCGTCGCAAATATGTGATGGCCGTAAAGGCGGTGCGTTCTGACCCCCGCTGGGATGCGCCTTGGTTGAAAGAGGCAAAGGCCCGCGTTGATCAAATGACTGAGGCTCAGATTGACGAGCTTTTGTCGTGAGTGTTTACGATTGCCACGACTGCAAAGACACTGGCGAATACAGGCTTGAGGAAGAGAACTTTGAACGACTGTGCGACTGCTCGACTGGCAAGGCTCTGCGTGAAAGGTGCCGCCAAGATGACGAGAAAACACGCGCCAGATACAAGGCAGACCGAGAATTTGCAGACGACATGATGTCTATGCCATCGCACCCAAACGACTGCCGAGGGGCGCTAGAATGGATGTGCTGCAATAACGTGGTGGATGTGCCGGGCAGTTATTGTGAGAAATGTGAGAAGGAGAGATTTCAATGAAACGTATCGTAGAGCAACATGAGGAACACTTTGCAGACGACTACACAGACGGAATGGTCTGGCTGGTAAAGCTGTTCGGCATTGCGGGCATTGTCTGCACCGGGCTTCTGGCCACTCACGTTGCTTTCACAAGCATTGTAGCTCCCATTCATGAGCAGATGTACCGTGACCCTATGGAGGTGGTAGACTGATGGATATCGCGCCAATCGAAATCAAGCTGGCAATCAGCAAGGCAATCCTTGCGCATGATACTTCTGTACGTGATCGCCTGACAATCAACGATGACACATTCTTTGATGAGCTGTTCCCGGTGGGGTCTATCGAGATCCTGGAAGCTGCCATTGATAATCTGGTTAAGAGCAAAGAGGCGGGCCGGGTCTATGAGTAAGAACATTTCACTAGCGCTAGTCGAGGCGCAGAAGAACATGACAAAGGCCACAAAGCAGGCCACCAACCCCCATCTGCGCAGCAAGTATGCGGACTTGGGTAGCGTCATGGATGCCTGCCTGCCCGCGCTCAATGAGGCTGGTATTGCGGTTATTCAGCCAGCCGGAGAGGATGAGCATGGCCGGTACGTTGAGACAACCCTAATTCATGGGGAAACAGGCGAGGCGCTGAGCTGCAGGGTTCCCCTCATTGTGCAGAAGAATGATATGCAGGGCTATGGGTCTGCTGTGACCTATGCGCGGCGATATGGGCTGATGACAATGGCCGGAATTGCTCCGGAGGATGACGATGGGAATGCGGCTTCAAAGGCACCCCCACGGCAGCAAGAGCGCAAACCTGAGCCTAAGCCGCAGAAGCCAGATGCAGCAACGGTACGCGACAACATCAAGGGTCACTTGACGAAGCAAGAGACACAGGATGAAATTATGAGCGCTTACGAGAATGGCAAGGTGCAAGCGGATCTGGTGCAGCTTCCCCAGCCAATGCAGCTAGAGATTAAGGCTCTGCGGGATGAATTGTTTGATAAGGCAGCACAATGACACAGCTAGAAGCACTGAACCAACTGCTGGAGAAGGTGGGGGCGGGGGTTGCATCCGTTTCCAACCCCGCAGCGAGGGCCTTTGAGCCGGAAAGTGGGGGCGGCCCATGCACTTTTCATCAAGTGTCGAAAGCATATAACGGCTCCATGGACGCCGCCCTATCCCTCTTTGATTCTGTGCTGTCGGGGTGGGTGATTAGCAGCATTGACTGGAAGTGGGGCGATCTAGTTGAAGCTAATGTTTGGCGCGTTGATGGAGAGGGTTGGCATACGGACGGTCTGCCTAAAGCGGTTGGCGCATCCTCTTCCCCAGCCTGCGCGCTCCTCATCGCCATTATCAAAGCCAAGATTGCGGAGTTGGAAGCATGACCATACCAGAGAAGATCCTCTGCCTATCCGACACTATAGAGCGGGTGCAGAGACGAACAGAGGCAGCACCTCTAAGACGGTTGGCTGCGCACCTGGAGAAGATTGTAGAGAAGCAAGGAGAGAAGTGATGGAAGTTAGATTTGAGACAAAGGCATCATTTAGCACCCTTCTTAGCCCATCGGAGAAGGTTGCGATGATGGATGAGATTGTGGGCCGGATGACGGCACGGGATCTCGATGCTTGGTGGGAGCAGACAGATTACAGATTGGCCATCAAAGAAATTAAAGGTTTGGTTGAAGGAGAGACCCAATGACAGAGCAGAGCCACACAGTAACCGCAGGAGAGCTTCGTAGTTTCATTGAGCGTTTCGAGCGCCTGGAAGCTGAGAAGAAAGACATTGCACAGCAGCAGAAAGAGGTGATGGCAGAGGCCAAGAGCCGAGGCTATGAGGTCGCCCGCATCAAGGACGTGATCAAGCTGCGCGCCATGGACCCCGATGAGCGGGCAGAGAAAGAAGCAGTCACTCAGATTTACTCGGAGGCTGTCGGGCTGTGACCACTAAGCACGCTGTCAATTCCACAGCAGACCTGATGAAATTATTCGGGTGGCTCAAGGTGCAGCAACTTCCTATCACCGTGGCTGTGAAAGATGGCGTGGACCGGTCTTTGTCTCAGAATGCACTGGCGCATAAGTGGTTCAAGGAAATAGCGGACTGGATGGGGGATCGTGACGCCTCATCCGTCCGCGCCCACTGCAAGCTAGTCCATGGCGTTAAGATGCTGGTCACAGAGGATGAAGAGTTTCGCACCAAGTGGCACAACATGGTTATGAACCGCTTCAGCTATGAGGAAAAGCTAGACCTGATGGTTGAGCCGTTTGACTTTCCTGTGACCCGGCTGATGTCGGTTAAGCAGATGACAAGGTGGATGAATGCCATTCACGATGAATTCACAGCGCAGGGGGTTCCGCTCTCTCTGCCTGATGACCTCAAGTATAAGAAAGAGATGGGAGAGAGAGTATGAGCTGGTTGCAGATGATCAAAAAAAAGGTGTTTGGCACAAGATACGCATCATTTGTTTTTGGGTATGACCACCGCATTAGGAAAATAAAGACCGCAAAGGACGGGACGGAATATTGTTACTATTGCGATACAGTGATCAGATCAGGCACGCGTGACTGGATGGAGCTATGACGTCAGGCGTGCCACTACGCAGGACGCCCCTGAACCGCACTAAGAAGCCACTACAGGCCAAGACACGCATGAAGCAGGTAAGCAGCAAGAAGCGGGAATACAGGGGGTCTGAGGAGGGAAAGGCGGGTGCTGCTATAATGGCAGATAGAGCGCAGGAGCCATGCATAATATGCCGCCTACATGGGGAGGTGCAGATGAGCCGGACAACCATTCACCACCCGGTTCATGACCGGATACAAACTGACAGCGATGAGGGGTTTTCTAAGCAGAAGGGAAGCCGCAGGGCTAGCGATGAAAGAGGTCTGCCTATTTGTGATGGCCACCATCAAGGCGATTTTGACACAAGCAAGGTGGCGCTGCACAGAGAGCCCGAAAAGTGGAAGCGCCTATACGGCAATGATTACGATTATTTTGACAGACTGGGAGAGATGCTATGACCCCAATGCAGCACAGCCACATGGTAGTAAGGGCGCAATCTGAGGCGGCAGCCAAGGGCAGAGTCCTGCGGTACACAGAGGAACAGTCAAAGGCTCTGGAGAAATACTATATTACCGGTGCCGGAGATGTGAAGCCCGTCAAACAGAACTTCTCCCCGGTTCAGAAGCATGAGGAAATGCACGAGAAGACCAGGGTCAACCTGAGGAAAATTCTTTCGGCCCTTAAACGACACGAAACGCTAACCTCAGAGGACGTACACAACCGCCTGGGATTCACCAAATACACATCGCGAAGATTGCTCAATATGTGCGTTGATTCTGGTACAGTGACGCGGGAAAGGATCTGCGTTGGCAGTCTGTGCCAGTATCACTACAAGCTGGCCTAACGCCTAAACCGCCTCAAGCTCAAAGCCCCGGCGTCTGCGATAGTGATGGCGGGGACAAGTATCATCGCCATTTCGTTAATGTGAGCGGGCACGTTGTGAATTGTCAGGGATGCCCCAAACAGGGGATTGATGATGCTAACCGCGTAGATAGACGCCCACCACACCCCCCAAGGCACCACAATAAGCCACCGGCCTAGACTGGTAGCAGACCAGCGGTCCTTGGCTTGGATAGCCGCGATCTCCTGAGCAGCCTGGAGCGTGGCAATCTTCTTGTCAGCCTCTAGCACAGCTTCTTGCGTCTGTGCGTCTAGGCGGGCCTGATACGCAGCGCTGAGCTGTTTGGCAATAGGACCACCCAGAAAGCCTAGAATAGCCTGTAGCATTACGCCTTGCGCCCTACTGGTGTAGTAGTCTTAATGCGTAGAATGATGTTGCCCACAATGAAAACACCAATCCAGTATGGCATCCATTCATCGGGGATCTGATAGGCGGCATCTGCTGCGGCCATGGCTGGAACTACAGCGTTGGCCACGTTCCAAATGATTGTCTTGTAACCCTTCATTTCTTCCCTCCAAAGATGGATGCAATGAGTTTGATGATGATCGATACAATCCCCGGAGACTTCTTAGCAGGAGGCTTGGGAGCAGGAACATCCTTGGGGCCAGTGCCCCGCATCAAGTCCATTGCCTCCTTAGGATCTAGCCGCGCTGCTGGAACCCACTTGATTTTCTTGTTATCGCCAACAGTCCAAACCGTGATTCCTTCTTTCGGGTAAACGCCATGCTCAAATAGCTTCTGTTCAGACTCACGGCGCGGGATGATCTCCTGAGGCTTAGACCAATTCATGATCTGCTCAACAGCAGCGGCACGGTCACCTTTGTTCATGGACTTAACCCAGCTTGCCCGACCAATTGCGCCAGTGTTGAAATGGAAGCTCACAGCGGCGTCAAACTCATGCTGCGTCACAGGCACAAGGATAGCCTGATCAACTGCGGCCTCGTATTTCTCAAGGTCTTTCTTGAACACCTCAAAGACGCGCAACAGCTCTGCGTCTAGATCATCAGGCATTCCGGCCTTCAGGTCTTTGGGGTTGGGAGCACCAGCCGAAGAGGTGTGACCGACGCCATAGGTGAGGACGCCCACGCTGTCCAGGTATGGGCCGGGAACAACGCCCTCATGCCCAATCAGGGCGATAATTCCAGAGTCACTCGTTCTCATCAATCTATCTCCACTGGGGCGCACTCTGTTACAGTATCACATCCTACCCAGATTTGGTACACGTCCTTGGCATATTCAATCACAGTGGTTTGCATCAGGAGAGCTAAGATCGCACCGCCAATGCTGGCTTTCAAATAAGTCATTCCGAAGCCCCCCCTGTGAATATGCTCATGAGGCTCTGAAGAATGGCTGCTACGTCTGGGCTGTTGGCTGCTGCCAGGACCAGGAAGAACGTTCCTGCCCCCCACTTGATAGCACCTTTGCTTTTGCGAAGCGCAATAAGCGGGGAGACTATCACCCACATTTCGTCCACGCGCGAAATTGCTCGATGGTGTTTCTGCCATCCTTCCTCGCTTTCCGGAGGTCTGCCCCTGTAGTTGTCTAGATCCTCATCAGCCATGCGCCCTCACTTTCGGCGCATGCAACGCCTCACTCTTTTCGCTAGTGTGAATATTCTCTTTGTTAACCAGAGGTCCAGTACCACGGAGAGCAGAATCGCCCACCATGCCAGACCTTCGATGGCTAAGCTCAGAAATTCTATCAATGACGTCATGCCGCAGAGACCAACCTATAAGAGCCATTGCCACGAAAGCCATAACGTCTGCAGTCACGTACGGAGGAGAGCCAAACTCTCGGGGCGCATTCACAGCATTGGCCCAGAAGTAGCAAAGCCCATTCAATGCAATAAGTGATTTAGATAGATACGCTCGTATCTTCATGTCACTTGGCAAGTCACTAGGCTTCAGCCACATTAGGCTAGATGCTGAAACCCATATTGCGCCAAAGAAAAGAGGAAACAATTCGCTATTTAAGGGTAGGGAGAATTTTGCAACATGCGTTACCGCATAAGCTGAAACGATCACAGCAGAGAGTCGGACTGCCCAACGGGCTCCAGATAGCATGGACGCTATCAATAGCAGCACTGACACTGCAGATAAACCATATCCTGCGAGCAGTCCGAGTGTCATATCAGCCCTTCCCGCCAGAGCGGGTGCCCACTTGGTTGCCCTCTTCATCAACGAAATTCAGGCTTCCGGCTTCAGCCTCCAGAGCGGAGATGTGGGAAATCATACGGGACGCCTTGTCTCGCTGGTCGCATTGATGCGTTGCGCAGCAGTGGTCACGAACTTTCACGGCGGCCCAAAACATGCCGCGAAGCTGGTCTTGCATGCCGCGCACGCTAACTTGGTTGATTTCAGTCATGTTCATTCCTTTTGACTGGTTGGTTTTTGTGTTCTTGCCAGACAGGTCACCTGATCACGCAACCGTTCCTGCATTGGGCAGAGCTAACGCAGCTTGGCTGACAGTGCCGGAGCCTGTAACAGTAAACCTAACATGTGTTACCGCCGCCGATGCTGCTGGCGTTGACCCAGTTACAACAGCAGGAGAGCTCTCTACCGCCGAAACATTGCCTGTTGCAAAGTCAACCACTAGAAACGCGCTCCCTACGGAATTCCCCAAATAATTCACAAGCACCAGGGGCGTTGAGAATGCAACCCCGTCATCACTTAGGCTTATCTGAATTGTTCCTGTTCCCGCAGCAGTATTTACATATTTCAATTCTACACTAGTGCCCTCATATGGTGCAAACCCGGTTAAAGTTAAAGTGCCGGAAGCCGATCCGGTAATGGCTGTTAAGCCTTGCGCGGATGGCGATATGCGAGGGGCTCCAGAAGCCCCCTCGCCAATTGCCAATACGTTATCAGTCCAAGCAGAGGCCAGTGTTGCGGTCAATGGGCTATCCGGGTCCACCTCGGACGCTGCGATTGCTCTATATGTAGCCATTTGATTTCCTTAAAACATGAGGTAGGGGCCGGACCCGTCACCAAAAACAAGTGTACCCTCGTCTACAATATATGTTCCTTTAGCCTTTTCGTCATCTGTTGAGGCGGCGTAATCACTGCGGCTGTTCTCGGTGATAAAACCATATCGCCCATCGAATTGATAGGTTTCGGCGGTGGCTCTCAGCCTGTGGCTTGCCACGATCTCTTCAACGCTGGTTACCTGCATCTGTGAAGGGAGGGAATTCCCAGTGTCGTCAGATATAACGCGGCTGGTTACTTCTACAGGCTGCGCTAAGTCAATGATGCCTGCATCTTTGTTGTCGTAGGTAAACGAAATTTCCTGTGGCGTGTCGCGATATCGGTTCAACAGGCGCTGAGCAGCCGGAAGGGCTACGCTGTCATTACCATCACCAAGCCAACGGCTGAAGACTTCTAGCACTTGGGTTTGATTGTACTCGTTTGCACCCTCTGCGCTTGCGTCAATAGGGACAGCAACGCGACGAAAATTGTTCCCATCTGTAGCGCTTTTTGATACGTCAAGCTGGCCATGCCAGAATAGAACCCTAGATAAACGGCTATCATCCAAACCCTGAACCGCAATCGTCTTTTCAATAAACGTCTTGCTGTCTGATATGCCCGGTGCAGTCTCCCCCAAGTCAAGGGGTCGATTTGCGCGCATTTTGATTTCTTGAGCTACATCATCCCACCAGAAGACAACGCCAAGCTGTGCCAGTTCACCTAGAAGCTTTGCAACCCCTGTTGGCTTTGTAATGGTTGTCGTTAGGTCGAAACCTGCAAGCCACCTTTCGCCCTCATCCTGCCAGTTGACCAACGTGATGAATGAGGGGTCAATATCGGCAAAATTTACGAGAATATCATATGCGACATCGGCAAGGGCGATTCCCTCCACTCTATAGGCTTGCTGAAAAAGATCTCCCTCGGAATGGTTCGCGGCGTCGGTTCCATCCAAGCCCCTAGCGGTCAATGTGATCGTATCAACAGATCTAGTGAACGTGACAACCTCAGACCCGATAGACGCACGACCTGAAGCATCATAATCGTCACCAACTCCGGCAACCAGATCAAAAACAGCAAGCTCGCTTTCGTCTATGTCATTTGGCAACTGCCCCACTGACGTGGCAGGGCAAAGAGCCTTTTTATTGTCAGCAAGGTCTAGAATGTCCTTTGCCACAATCGTTACATTTCCTGCAGCGTCAGGCCCGTTCCATTCGGTAATGACATAATTTCTGGTGCGCATAGAAGCAAGAGTCTGGCCCACCTCGCCCTCTAGAACTCGTAGAGGCCTGCCAACATAATACGGAAACCTGCGCCGAAACTTGGCTAAAAATGTGCCTCGGTTTAGAGGATTGTACCCTCCCTCATCAGTCTGGGCGGTTCCGTCAATGCGTTCTGATTGATACCTGTCAAACCAAATATCACTATTCTCAAAGTCCCGAAGCTTAACGGTTACGCGGGCTCTCTTCCCAAGTGGACCGGACTTATCACTAACCCCGCTCAGGTTGATCTTGGTCGGATTTGTCGTCACGCGGCCAGCAAGAGCCGGGTAAATCCTCTCATTACGGGGCAGACCATCGACGTTTTCAGCAAAACGCAGCGTTTCGGTGCTTGTGGTGAAATTTGGCGTGTCCTGGCAAGTGAAAAATGTGTTGTAGCACTTGCGCACACCAGAGGTGCCTAGAACAGCGGTGCATGGCGCGTTGCCATAGGTGAGGCTGCATCGCTCGATATCGATCTCGACAATCTGGATTATTTGGCGCTGTAGGGTCATGGCTGGTCGTACATCCGCATGTTCAAATCAAACGACATATAATCCTTGGGCCCTGAATTCGTCGGTGCAATAACCGCCCCTTCGCGCCACGAATAAAAAACATCGCCATATTTCGTAGGTCGCCAAGCCCAGAAGAAACCGCCCCCATTGTTGAAGTGGTTTTGGAACCCGGTCCAGGTTGAGGCGCGAAGGAATGACGGATTGATATGGGTAAGGGAAGCTGATGCGGACGAGCCTTGCCTAACTGTGGACGAGCCCAGAAGGTTGCCGCCCTCGCTGACGTTCGATTGAAGCGCCACATTGTTCGGGGTGATTGGCGGTGCGTACCCCTGATATATCCTCTGATCTATGACCAAAGGATTTCCGACAAAGGCCACACCGATTTCAACATTGCTAGACCCTTGGCCAAAGACCGAGATGCGCCAGTGAGTGGTGGCGGGGGCCCCAGAGAAAAGCCACATTATGGCGCTGTTGTCAGTGGGGACCATGGCGGGCGCAACTGAATTCCAAGACCCGCCCCCGTCGGTGCTATACTGGGGAAGAATGATGCCGCCCGCTGTTGCCACGTTGTGCGCAGCAATCGCCATGCAAGTAACGGTCTGAGCAGATGTAAGCACCAGCTCGGCGCTCGTAGCATTGAACACCGGGCTTGCAATCCATGGATCGTAGGTCGTACCCGTCGAAAGCAAAGAAGCCGGTTCTACCTCCGTGCCGCTGCCTGTAGACCACGTTCCAGTGGCCCCCAGATTATCCCAAGCAATATGGGGATTGTTTTCCTGGCCTCCGATGGCCGCTGCGTACCCTGCTGAAATCACAATAGTCATGTTGCAAAACTCACATTCAGGCCCCTGTCGCCCGCCTCATCTTGCAGCCTATCAAAAAGGCCAGACAATTGCGACCCGGTGATACTATCTCCAGGCCCTAGACCGCTCAGCCGCACATCTAGTGGCGATTGTGATGGCGTTGCCGCACTGGCAGTACTTGCAGTGCCGCCTCCTCCAGCAGCACCTCCACCCCCAGATGAGCTTACACCCTTAATGGCTGCAACCAGGGACAATCCTTTTGCGGCAACAGTCGCCGCCGCTACTAGGTTGTATGGATAGGGAAGCTTTAGAGCCTCTGCCGAACCCTGTAATGTAGATACCAGAGCTTGAGCAGCCCCAGCGACCTTCGCCAACTTTAGGGCCTTGTCATTGAACTGACCCAAAGCGCCAAGAACTTCCGCACCAGCGCCCAGCGTCATTGAAAGATCCGTCTCCCGTCCCTTCTGCTTGATACCGGCTAGGCGATTCTGGTACTCTTCCTCCAGCCTAAGCTTGGCCTCGTTGATGCCGCCCAGTGCTTCTAGTTCCGCCTCGCTTGCAGATTTCAGCAACTCAAGACCCTCTGCCTTGAACTGCTCCACAAGCTCACGCTCTGTTTGCAGAGTTTTCACAAGCGCCTCTAGGCGCGCTTCATTTGGGTCCGTTTTCCCACGGCCACCGCCACCGCCACCGCCACCGCTTGGGCC
>OLHJ01000080.1_pt1 | contig 37244 bp, 66 predicted proteins | sample 1609491 | NCBI WGS metagenome assembly OLHJ01 (sample SAMN05416861, study PRJEB24817) | seawater metagenome | isolation source: Sea water | place: Canada:Atlantic | collected 2013-11
TGGTCACTAACTTGGTCACTAACTTGGTCACTAACTTGGTCACTAACTTGGTCACATATAAATAAATGTAAAATAAATGAAATTAAGTGTTGACGGCATGAATGAGGTCTGTATACTGTTTGTCAACGGAGCAAGAAAGACGCAGGAAAAGAACGGTTAGAGCAAGCACCATTTGAGCCAATACCTAGTATTATAGTCTAAGTGAAACGCGGTCACTAACCAACGGGCGTTTAAGGGGTATCGATTAGGATGATCCAGAACCTTATAATTAAACTAAAGCATATTAGAATTTTAGTATGTTTCATTTTAATAACGAGAGAAAAACATTATGAATCTATTACCAAATCAACAAAAAGCTATTGAAGCCATACATAATACATTTAAAAATGTAGTGGTTAGAATGGACGGTACTTTTGTGTCGGTTACATTCGATAACGGAGAATTACATTTTTTAAATAAAGTTACATATATGGTTTTTATTGGTCTTCGAGGCAAAATCACATGGGCATTGGCAAGTCGTTATGGATCTGATGACAACCATGAAAAGGTGCTTGCTCATCTCGCTAACTATGAACTAGGCAATAACGGTTATAAATCAACATTTAACTATAAGAGATAATTACTTTGCCCCTTCGAGGGCTAACTTAAACAAAAGAGAGAAAAAACATTATGATAGTTTCAACAGTAAACGTACATGAGTTCATACAACAGTTTAAAGATCGCGGTAGAGATAGTCAGTTTAGCCGTGAAGGTCTGCAGGCATTATTCCAATACTTAGAAGACTATAGCGAAGATACAGGGGAAGATTTTCAACTAGACGTAACAGAGTTATGTTGCGATTATACGGAATATTCAAGTTTTGAAGATGTACAGCAAGACTATATCTGTTGTGAGAGTCTCGAAGACTTGCAAGACCATACCCATGTCATTATGCTTAGCGGTAGTGGTATGCTAGTTAGTAACTATTAGAGCCTATTAAATACCCATTAAGGTGGGTATCATAATATACTTTAATCAACCATAACGAAACGAGAAAAACAAATGAAACAAAGGAAAACTATGCAACAAAGGAAACGGGCGCAACAATGGCGCGTAGAGAGGGAAGGATTCACCATTCTGGCTATGCTGAGTCTAATGGTATTACTACCCGTTATATTCTATTTCGGATTCTAAACAAACGAGAGAAAACAAATGAAAATTGAAAGCAAAAAGTTCGGTGAACATGAGCATACCGTCGGCAAATCTACCCATGTTAAAACCTCTGAATGGTCGAAGGGTGATAAGCTATTAGAAACTAGTGTCTATGTGCATCGTGTTACTGGCTATAAGACGACGACACGGTCGCTGGTACATGGTGGAACGGTTCAATGCCTTACGGTAACAAAAAAGGACGGTTCTGAGGTTAATATATATTTATTTAACGAGATAGAGGATTAAACAATGAACAAATTAGATATGAATACACTATTGGAATACCTCGAAAGTGATCTTATAGATTGCTGGTTAACCGTAGAGAGTGCTTTGGAGGTATTAGATACCTATAATAGCGATCACAATGAAACATCCTTAGAAGACCTTGTACGGTCTTATCAATAACATAGAGTCTATTAAATACCCATTGAGGTGGGTATCATAATAAATTCAATTAACCAATAACAAACGAGAGAAAACAAATGACTACTTTATCCAAAGAATTGAGATACTGTGCCGACATTGGAATGTTTGCCCTAGACCGTTCAATACTTGCATCCTGCGTTCATAAAACACAATACTGTGATGATAATTGCTTTAATAATAAGCTTTTCAAGGTTTATCCTGCAATGCTTACAAAGGATACACGTAATGAGATGGCATGGGAGGATAATAATTCTAAAGAATTGAGCAAGACATTGGCAAGACGTAAACTGCAGACGGTTCGAACGCGACTGATGACACGAGGGGAGGCTTGTTCTGATTATACGGATATAGACAAGATTGAGAATATAGTCAAGGATAGCCCTAATAGCGACTGGTGGATTCCTACACGTTCATGGCGCAATCCCCTACTATATGCCATGTTAGTTAGTCGTTTAAACAAGTATGATAACGTCAAACTATTGTGTTCAACAGATCCATCTAATACGCGAGAAGAGTTAGAGCACATTGAAACTATGGGTTATTCATCCATGTTTTTCGGGAATGATGAATTCCTAACAATGCCTAGTGGTACTAAAATGTTTAAGTGTCCCAAAACATGGCAGCACAAAAAAGGTCATTGTGCGACCTGTGTTAATGGGTGCTTTAGACCTAAAGATAGTAAGCATGGTGCTGTACACGTTCACTTGAAACAACATTAAACTATAATAGAGGTTAACAAATGAAACTAGAATACAATGCCGACTGGCAGACACAAACACGCGGCACGAACGATCAAGAATATGAGATATATTTGAGTGCTGGCGATCCCATAACAGGCCTATGGTTAGATGATACGCCCATTAAAACATATGATGAATGGTTAAACTCATGAGTACACTAGCAGACCAGCAAGGCCTATACGGCACCATGAAAACCTATTGCCTTACAAATGATCTAATAAGGATCACGGATTATTCCAAATTAGACACAATTGAGAATATAACGTATTGGTCGCCAAATGATGAACATTGGGGATCAATTATAGCTATTGATGATACCAATAAACTGGCAATTGATACGGGATTTTATGAAATGGATGATATGGATTATCTGGATAGTGAGTACTCCATAGTATTTAATGGCAGTATATTAAAGTCAAGGTGGGAGGTTAACAGATGAATACACTGGATAGATTAATAAAAGAGTATGCATTGGTATATTGTGATCTGTTGGCATATGATCATGATAGAGCTATTGTATACCTTGAAAAATGTGTAGCCCGTCTACCTAGTACACAGGTAGAACCCTTCAAACAACAAATTAGGAGATACTTACAAGATGATTAATCAAGATGATACGAGAGCATTACAGGTCTATCAAAAAGGGCTTGACGCTTATATGGACGAATCTAAGTACATATGTAGGTTCGACACAGAAGGTTATTATTCGGAATACTTTTGGGCTGGTTATTACGCAGGTCAAACAGAAACTAATGAGGTAGAAAAAGCATGATGAACTGTACAATTTATGATGAAAATGACATTGAATTGAATCTAGAGGTAGAACTTATATTTCATCCAGAGTTTAATGGTGGACGTGATGAACCAAGTGAACCTGAATGGGTAGAGGTAGGCGACGTTTATTACAATGACTTAGAGGTATCCGACCATCTAAGTGATAAGGTTCTGTGGCAGATATCCGATTACGCCCGTAATTACGACCCTGATGCATCTTATAATGTACCTAGGGTTATCCTATAGGTTATCAATTTGAAGACCGTCACGACCTCTACAGGAGGTCTGGTGGCTATAACGACAAGGCAACACTGGACTATGAGGATTAAACAAATGATGCAATTAGAACCACTCTCAATGACGGTTGATGGACTATTAGAGCTTGACGCTGTAATAGCCAAAGCATTGACGGCAAATAGGGTACAGCAAGCCGAACTGGTGGCAAGTCAGTCACGTTTATTACAACTAGCAGGTGAATCTATTGCGGCACAAATCGAGCTAGGCTTTATTGATATTAATGATTACAAGTGAGAAAATAATGAAACTAAGTGAACGGATGGAAAAGGTACGCATATTGCGGCCTGATGAATGGTTAATGGATAGCTTTATTGCAGCTGTTTATAGGCTTGAAGATAAATTAGAATTACTGGCTAGTGGGGGGGATAACAATGAATTGATTAAGGAGAAAGACAAATGAGTACAAGTATGTCAAAGATGGCTTGGGAAAAAAAGTACAGTGATGATTGTGCTGTATCTCATGCTGTTAGATTTTATGCTGATGAGTGCATAATTGAATTTGAATCCATAGATATTACAGTTGAATTTCAACAAGAGGAAATTGACTGGTTGATTGATTGTTTGCAACAGATAAAAAAAGAGCAATGCTTATAACACACTAGGGAAATAACAATGATAACGAAGAAACATAAAAGACGCGCATTGCGTGTAATCTACGCTTCACAGGACTTCAACACGTTCCTACAAGCGTTAACCTATGTATCCATATGGCGTGAAGACTTACAGGCAGCTAGGGACTACCTAGACGGTCTCTATAAGACTAATCCAAAAGCATGGGGAGATATGCTACGTACTAAAATTAAACTCTACAAGGGCGGTATGTGAGATGACTAGAGATCAAATGATAGCGGTATTGGTTAATGATGATCTAGACCAATTAACGGTAGTAGACATGATAGACATGGTCGGTTCTGTATTGGAGTCTGAATATGATCTATTGGGGGAAGATATCTTGAATAAGATATGGCAAGGCCGTAAGTCATTAGGGGCGGATATGGGAGTAGTACACTAATGCATTGTAAGGCGTGTGACAGGCTACTGACGGCCTTAGAAAGTCGTAAGCGATACCATGACAAGGATAGTGAATTTGTAGACCTCTGTGGCACGTGTACTACATGGTCACAAGCTACCGTTATGGACTATGAGGACATTGGATATGACTATATAGTATTCGATGAAGTCACTATGGGTGACCCTCTTATTGAAGACCTTATTGGTAAGAACTACGAAAGTGATGACAATATTAACTAATGTCGTTATTGTGTCTAAATATGTCGTATATGTGACATTTATATATCCTAAAGTATGCTATAATAGTACACTAGTTTAGAAATACACAAAGGAATGATACATAAAGTATAATAATTAAGAATTCACTTTAGTTTACTTAAGTATACTAAAGTACCCTAATTAGGCATCCTATTGATGTCTATAACTATGGGGTCACAATAACGTGATCCTTTAATACCTCTAAAGAGATAATATTATGAGTAAAGAAAGATTCTATATAACTGGCGTAGCTAAATTCGTAAACCTTGTACAACATGAGGAATACAATGGCCAAAGTACAGGTAAGTATAGCATAGTAGTGGGTCTTGAACCTCAGGATGCAGATCAACTGAGCGAGCAAGGGGTCAAGTTACGTGACTACCAAGGATCACCTCAACGTAAGTTTGCAAGTCAGTACAAGATACGCTTAGTGGATGCCGATAAGAAGCCTATGGAGGCATCAGAGGTGACCTACGGTTCTACTGTACGGGTAATGTATGAGCTAGGCGCCCCATCGCCACAGTATGGGGTATCACCTTATGCCATTGCAATACAAGTGTTAGAGCTTGCTGATCTTAACGACGACGAAGGTGAATTCTAAGGTCTAGGTCACGTAAGGGGCTGACTGTTCATTGGTCAGTCCTTGTTATTAATATAGGAGCATAGAACAATGAGGAAATCTATACCAAAAAACTGGACAGTCAGTTACAACCCACCACCGATACCTACGCGTATCTTTGATTATAACTTTAGTCATATAGATTACGACCTTGAGAATGATCTATGTGGTCTTGGTGCCAGTATTGCTGATTGCATCAGACAAATTGAAGAACTGGAGCAAGACAAATGAAAGAACAACTTAATAATATGCAGAGTAACCATGCGGTGTTTTGGTTCCCAAATCTATGGGGTGCATCAGTTGTTAAAGATGAACCTGCGGCCTACTGTAAGGATGGTTTTCCTTATGAGATAGCGGTACTAAACAAACGAGGTCAGATTGACTACACAACACCACTGACCAATGATGTATTGGGCTATCTAACCACAGAACAGGCCATTGAGGCACTGGAGGCTATACAGGAGCTATGAAAACTGAGAGTATGTTCTTACATAAAGAGCCTTGCCCGTCGTGCGGTAGCAAGGATAACCTAGCAAGATATTCAGACGGTCATGGGCATTGCTTTGGCTGTAATCATTATGAACACGGGGATAAAAATATGACAACAAACGTACCATTGCAGCCTACTAGGGTGACTAAAAAAGTCGAGCCTGTGGGCGTAGTAACTGGAATTAGAGATCGAAGAATATCGCTAGATACCGCCAAGAAGTATGGGGTGACCACTGAGTGCGCCTCTGGTAGCAGTGATATTGCAAAGCATCATTACCCTTACTTTGATAAGAATGGTGACTTAGTTGCAATTAAGACACGAGTAGTTAAGGATAAAGGATTCTTTAGCTCAGGCAATCTTCGTAGTAGTGGACTCTTTGGGCAACAGCTATTCAAGCCTGAGGGTAAGTATATAACGGTGGTCGAAGGTGAGTTAGATGCCTTAGCTGCTTATGAAATGCTAGGCTCAAGATGGCCTGTAGTTAGTGTACCCACAGGGGCTAACGGGGCCAAGTCTGCAATCATGGCTAGCCTTGAGTACCTTGAAGGTTTCGAGAATGTGGTACTTTGCTTTGACATGGATGAGGCAGGCAAGAAGGCGGCTAGAGAGTGTGCTGAGGTCTTATCACCTAACAAGGCTCGTATTGTCACGTTAGAGACATATAAGGATGCATCAGACTACTTGATTAATAACAAGCTAAAGGACTTCAGTAGCCAATGGTGGAACGCTAGACCCTTCGTTATGACGGGTGTTATAACCTTAGCTGATGCATGGGAGAGCTTTGTAGAACGAGGTAGACAGGAGATACTACCTTTTCCTAAGTCATTTGGTAGGTTAAACACTATGCTTAACGGAGGTATTGCAGCAGGGGAGATAACGGTACTTGGTGCATTAACTAGTGTTGGTAAGACCACCTTAGTCAATGAGATTACTTATGAGTTCTGGAAGAATACAAAGGCAAGGATAGGTTGTGCATTTGTAGAGGCTGATAGAGGTGAAGCAATAGAGAACCTATTGACCATTCATACAGGACAGAACATATCACTATTGGATCGTGAGACCTTGGACTTCGATAAACTACGTACCGATATAATTGATGACGGGCGTATCTTCTTGTTGGATCATAGAGGCGCTATAACGGCTGATGAGATGTTCCTTAAGCTACGATCTATGGTCAAGGGTAATGGTGTAGAGATATTAGTTATAGACCCCTTACAGGCCGCTGTGGTGGCTAACAACAATGAGGTGATCGATGACTTCATGGATAGACTACTTAAGTTAGCTAAAGAAACGGGGGTATCAATTATTGTCGTTAGTCATATGAAGAAGCCTTCAATGAACAGTCCTCATAATGTATCTGAATATGATCTTAAGGGATCAGGCAGTATCAATCAGATCGCATTTAATACCATACTACTCTCACGAGATAAGATGGCAGATGATGACTACACTCGCAACAGCACGATGGTACAGGTGGTCAAGTGTAGGCGTACAGGTCAAACAGGAATGGCAGGTTGGTTATACTATAACGAACTAACAGGTAGACTTGAGGAAGGACAGCCACCTGAGTTCACTCAAGCCGTTAACAGTCAGGAGGAATTCTAATGAGAGAAATTAATCAGAATAATCATGTATGTAATGCATGGTCTAGTATGAAAGGTTATTGCGTTGAATGTGGCGTACATTACACGGATGAAATGGAGCGCAGGACTGATCGTATTGCAGAGCTTGAGGAGCAAGTAGCAAGGGATTACGTGCTAAAAACAAAACAGCTAAATTCTATAAGTAGGCTACAGAATGAAAACATGACACTGAGGGAACGCATTAGGTTTTTAGCTTTATTGCCAACAAAGGAGCAAGGCGAATGAATGACCAAGAGAAATTAGAATATTGGCGTATTAGAGGGGCACAGATTGCACAGGAATACGTAAATCAATTTGCTGAATTTAAAAATGAAAAAGAGTCTGGATATCTAGATAAAACATCAAACAAACCCAGTGCAGCGCGTATTGGCTATATTGTAGATTTTGGTGATGGTGTCAGTAGTAACCAGATTCAATGGAAATATCCAGAAATTTCAAAATTCAGTAACGCTACAGTAGCTACATTTAAGGAGGTAATGGAATAGTGAAAGAAAAAAGAATTACACAACAAGAATTATATGATGTTTTTGATAAACATTTCCACACCATTCCAAATGTGTATCAAATTATGATTGGTGAATTATTTCCAGAGCCGCCCAAAGTTGGAGAATTAATTTATGCCTACTCTAACAATGATAGTAACCCTGATGGGAAATGGGGGGAATTTCTCCGATTTGAGGGTGACACGGATATTGTAATAGGTAGTAGGGAAGAGGGAGTAACTTACCACAAGAAATACCGCAGACAGACTCCATTGGAAAGAGGTGAAGCATGAGCGAACGCACAGTTACAGAGAAACAAGCTGCTTTCACACATAAGACTGTAGAGAAGTATAAATCGCGTAACGAGGAGCTTGAGGCTCGTAACAAACAGTTGGAACACTGGTTCAACGACTACCTCACGCCTGAAATGTCAATGGCAGCTATGTTGAAACGCATCGAAGAGCTTGAGGCTAAGTTAAAAGCTGAAGAAAATAGAGTGGCGGCTTGGCATGAACGCAAATGGGATAAAATTGTAGAACTTGAGGAAGAGTTGACGTATGCCATCGAAATCATTGAGGGCAGTGGGGTTGACTACGATGAAATTAGGACTGCATATTTAGATGCGGAGGTAATCGAATGAACAATGAAGCAGAGGTAACAAACATATTAACGGAAGCCAATCTACACCAGTCATACTGGGGTCAGAAGATCATAGCAGCCGCCAAGCGAGGATACTTCACTGAATCCAATGATAAACAAGCAGGGGCGTGGGTAACTTGTGCTTGTGGGAAGTTAGATGATGCGATTCCACGGGATTTTTATGGAGAACCGTCAGACGAGCGGTTAGCATTCCTTGGGGGTTCATTTTCTGAAGCTATTAGCTGGGGTGATCCCCAAGACGCAGCCCTATGTTTAATTGAGATCGAAGAAAGAGCAATAGAAGTGCTTAGGGGTTAACATGAAACAAATGATACTAGACATTGAAACCGATGGTATTAATCCTTCTGTAGTCTGGTGTGCGGTCTTCACTAATGTAGACACAGGGGAACACGTAACCCTCAAAATGCCTAACCATGCTGATACTCAACTCGTTATTGATACCTGTGATGTGATCATAGGGCATAACATGATTGGATATGATCAACCTGTATTGGAGCGTTTATTGGGTATTGACTTTAGTGGTGTTGATATTAAAGACACCTTAGTTATGTCAAGACTACTTAACCCGTCTTTAGAGGGCGGTCATTCACTTAAGGCATGGGGAGAGACCCTAGGCTTTCCTAAAGGAGATTACAATGATTGGTCACAACTTACAACTGAAATGGTATCTTATTGTGAGCAAGATACTCTGGTTACTCGTAAGCTTTATAGCGTTCTTATCGCCAAACTCAAATCGTTTGGTACTGAGGCTGTTGATATGGAACATAAAGTACAGGCTATTATCACTAGACAGTCCAAAGACGGATGGCAGCTAGATAAGGCATTAGCTGAAGACTTACTTGCAGGACTCAGGGAACGTCAGTATGATGTTATTGATGAAGTACTGAAGGTATTCATTCCGTTACCTACGTTCATCAAGGTTGTGAGTCCAAAGTTCAAGATAGACGAGAGTATGTCAACTGTTGGCCTTAAGTTCCTTGGTGATGATTGGACGCAGGTAGGTGCTGAATTCAGTCGTATTGAGTACCCTGAGTTCAACCTAGGTTCAAGACCACAGATAGCAAAACACTTGATTCATTACGGTTGGAAGCCCACTAAGCTAACGCCAAGCGGTAAGCCTATGGTTGATGAAACGGTACTGAAGAATGTAGAGGGTATACCAGAGGCCAGTATGATATGTGAGTACCTATTGCTTCAGAAGCGGATAGCTCAGGTATCTTCATGGGTTGCCTCTGTTGCAGAGGATGGTCGTGTGCATGGTTACGTTAATTCACTTGGTGCAATAACGAACCGTATGACACATAGTAATCCTAATGTGGCTCAAGTACCTTCCTCAGGTAGTCCCTACGGTTCTGAATGTAGAGCGTGTTGGGTAGTACGTGATGGTTATAAACTCGTCGGTATGGATGCCTCAGGGCTTGAATTAAGGATGCTTGCCCACTACATGAATGACGAAGTTTATACAACTGAGTTATTGAACGGTGATATTCATACGGCTAATATGAAAGCAGCAGGGCTATTCAGTAGGGATCAAGCAAAGACCTTCATCTATGCTTTTCTCTTTGGGGCAGGTGATGCCAAGATAGGCTCTATTGTAGGCGGTACATCCTCAGCCGGTAAAGCATTGAAGAAGAAGTTCCTTGAGAATACCCCTGCACTAGCTGACCTTAGGGCAAGAGTTGAAGGTGCTAGTAAGAAGGGTTACATGAAGGGAATAGATGGTAGGCATATACATATCAGATCAGCCCATGCAGCCTTGAATACTCTATTGCAGTCAGCAGGCGCGATAGTGATGAAGAAGGCTCTAGTGTTACTTGATGAGTATGCCCAGTTACAAGGTATTAATTATACTTTTGTGGGCAACATACATGACGAAATACAGACCGAGGTACGTGCAGATCAGGCACATAAGTTTGGACGGTTAGCCACTGAATGTATGGTAGCAGCAGGACAACAACTCAACTTCCGCTGTGCTTTAGCAGGGGAGTACAAAGTAGGCCTTAGTTGGGCTGACACACACTAACAGGAACATTATTATGAAAATAGAGACACTGGTAGATGATATATATAAGCTAATGCAGGATAAAGAAGTACCTGATGGGGTTAATCTTGATACTGAGATTGATCGCTTTGGGGAACACGTTAAATCACTTATGACCACATTGTTCACAGAGAAACGTGAGCCTAATCCTAGGCTACGTATGAGTAACATTGGTAAGGGTGAGCGTTACCTTTGGAATGAGGCACAACTATTAGAGACAGAGGCCATCGACTCGCCTACATTGATTAAGTTCATGTATGGTCACTTGATCGAAGAAATGCTTATCTTTATGGTACGTGCATCAGGACATAAGGTTTCTGAGGAGCAGAAGGAAGTGGAAGTCGCGGGTATCAAAGGGCATATTGATTGTCTAATTGATGATGAACTTGTTGATATTAAAAGTGCATCCACCTTTAGCTTTAAGAAGTTCAAAGAAGGTACACTAAAGGACAATGATCCATTTGGCTACATTGATCAGATCAAGGGTTATGCTCATGCATTAGAGAAGACTCGCTATGGTTGGTTGGCTATGGATAAACAACATGGGCATCTGACAGTCCTCCAGTACGATGCTAAGGACTTATCTCCTGCACCTAGTGTGGTAGATAGGATAGAGACACTTAAGACTGTGGTGGCCTCTCCTGATGCCCCTGAGAGGTGTTATGAAGATGTACCTGATGGCAAGAGTGGTAATCGTAAGCTATCCATGAATTGTTCATACTGTAAGTTTAAGCACCACTGTTGGCCTGATCTTAGAACCTTCCATTATTCAACTGGCCCTAAGTATCTAACCACGGTTGCCCGTCAACCTAATGTACGTGAAGGAGATTTATTCTAATGCATATTGAAGACTTTAAAGAGAGACTAGAGTTCTGTTGTGATCCTGAGACATTCGTAGAGGTCTTAGGTTTAACCATGAGTGACCTGATGGAAGCCTTTGAAGATCGAATGGTAGACAGAGCTAGTGAGTTTGATGACCTGTTCTACATCTCTGAGGAATTTAGCAATGACTAGACTACCTGATTGGAAGAATAACACTGGTTTTAACTTTCGAGGTAACATTGATGATCATCTTGGTTTCATCTATCAGATTGACATGAAGGATGGTGGCTTCTATATTGGACGTAAGCAGTTCTGGCGTAAAGCCGGTTCAGACTGGAAGTTAAATGATTGGGAGACATATGCATCCAGTAGCAAGAACATTAAGAAGGAGATTGAAAACATCACAAAACGGACGATACTAGCCGTGTTTAGTTCAAAGAGTTGCTTGCGATATGCAGAGGCACTTGCGATACTAGGCTCAGGCTCATATTGGCCTAACGAGAAAGGTATCAACTGGAGCTTTGATGGCTGTAAGGGCAAGCTCAAGATGGTTGGTACTGATGAAGAACAAATGAAACGATTACTTAACCAATTTGGAGACATAAAATGATTGAACTTTTATACGTACAAGAAGCTATGCAGGATATGCCAGAGTACCCTGAGACTACCATGAGCATTACCATTGATGACACAGATATGGCTTGGCCTGATCTAATGAAAATCTTTGCTAATCAATTACCGCGCTTTGGGTACATCATAGATACAGAGATACTATTGGATGCCATAGATGATGCTAGTCAACAACATAAGGATAAGATAGGAGGACTATGTTGTGAGTAAAGTACAAGATATGTATGATGACTATTATGCTGATAAACAATCAGAAACTATAGGACGTTTGATGAAAGACCATAGTGCGTTAGGTACGCAAGTAGGTGGTAAACATTATACAGAAATGGGCTTACAACCTTTTGAGATCACCTACGCCAACTTTGGTTACAGTGGTATTAGAGCAAGTTGTTATACCAAGGTAAACAAATATCTGGTAAGGGATAAGGATGACCATAAAGGCCAGTTAGAAAAGGCCATACACGTATTACAAGTACAGCTAGAGTTTTTAAATCGGGAGAAAGACAAATGAAATTAACTTTTGATAATTGGAAATCACAGCTATTTATCGTGCAGTCTAACGAAGTCCTTAGCTGGGCAGCAGCCAAGGGTATCTTTAATCAATCCACAGCTTTAATACAACATGGTAAAATGGTCGAAGAGGTATACGAGCTTAAACACGCCATCACAACTAAGGATAGAGATGCGGTAGAGGATGAGCTTGGTGATGTACTGGTAACAGCCATTGTACAAGCACAGTTCTGGGGGCTTGACCCTGTACACTGCCTAACTAGGGCAGTAGAAAAGATCACAGCAAGAAACGGTGAAATGAAAGATGGATTATACGTTAAAACAGAGGAACAAACAGTATGAATGAGTATCAACACTTTATAGCACTATCCCGTTACGCTCGATGGCTTCCTGAGCACAACCGTCGTGAGAATTGGGAGGAGACAGTTAGTAGATACATGGATTTCTGGCAGGCTAAGTATCCAGAGGTGTTAACCAGTGAGTTGTATGCTGAGTTACATATCGCCATACACGACCTAAAGACCATGCCCTCAATGAGAGCTTTAATGTGTGCAGGAGAAGCATTAGATCGTGACAATGTAGCAGGGTTTAACTGTAGCTACCTAGCGATGAACAGGGTACGTGCCTTTGATGAGCTAATGTACATACTCATGTGCGGTACAGGTGTTGGCTTTAGCTGTGAGCGTGACGAGGTAGCTAAGTTACCTGCGGTGTCAGAAGAGATGCATGAAACACCTACGACCATCATCGTTAGCGATAGTAAAGTAGGATGGGCATCAGCATATCGTGAGCTATTGAGCCTATTGTGGGCAGGTAAAGTACCTAAGTGGGATGTGTCGCGTGTACGAGCAGCAGGTGTACCATTGAATACCTTTGGCGGTAGAGCTAGTGGCCCTGAGCCTTTGGTTAACCTCTTTAAGTATAGCGTTAACTTACTTAAATCTGCTGCTGGTAGACGGCTTACAACATTAGAAGTACATGGTCTCGTATGTAAGCTAGCAGAGATTGTTGTCGTTGGTGGCGTTAGGCGTTCTGCGCTTATTAGTCTGAGTAGCTTTAGTGATGACCGTCTACGTCATGCCAAGTCTGGCAAATGGTGGCTAGAGCATGGTGAGTATGCAATGGCTAACAACAGCGTTGCATATAAAGAGAAGCCTGACATGGAAGCTTTCATGCGGGAATGGTTATCATTGGTTGAATCGAAGAGTGGTGAACGTGGAATATTTAACAGAGAAGCAAGTCAGAAACAAGCTGCAAGAAATGGACGAAGAGATGCGTCGTTTGCATTTGGAACTAACCCGTGCAGCGAGATCATTCTCAGAGACAGGCAATTCTGTAACCTTAGTGAGGTCGTTGTACGATCTGACGATACGCTTAAAACCTTACGTGACAAGGTTAGACTCGCTACGATCCTTGGTACATTCCAAGCTACCCTCACGGACTTTAGATACCTAGGCAAGGCATGGAAGGACAATACAGCAGAAGAAGCCTTATTGGGTGTGAGCCTGACTGGCATCATGGATCATCCTATACTCAATGGGGATGCGGCTTTGAATAAGCCTGAGTTCTATGAAGGTGAAGGGCAGTATCATGATCTACCAACAATGTTAGAGGAACTCAAGCAGGTCGCCATTGATACCAACAAGGAGTGGGCAGCTAGGCTAGGCATCAATCAATCAGTGGCAATCACGGCTGTCAAGCCTAGTGGTACTGTATCTCAGCTTGTAGATAGTGCAAGTGGTATACACGCTAGACACAGCCCATACTACATACGTACTGTACGTGGTGACGTTAAAGATCCCATTGTTATGATGATGAAAGACCAAGGGTTTCCTTGGGAAGTTGATAAAATGAAACCTGATACCACGGTGGTCTTTAGTTTCCCAATGAAGTCACCAGATGGTGCAATTATGACCAAAGATCGGACTGCGATTGAGCAGCTTGAAACATGGCTTACGTACCAGAGGCATTGGTGTGAGCATAAACCATCGGTAACTATTAATGTTAAAAACTCAGAGTGGCTGGAAGTGGGAGCATGGGTGTACAAGTACTTTGACGAAGTGTCTGGCGTGTCATTTTTACCCTATGACGACCACAGTTATGATCAAGCGCCCTACCAAGAGTGCAGTGAAGACGAGTACGATCTTGCGTTGTCCGAAATGCCAGTGGGAACAGACTGGGGTATGATCTCTGAATATGAGGACAGAGATAATACTGTAGGCAGTCAATCGTTAGCCTGTACAGCAGGGGTATGTGAACTTGTAGACTTGTAAGTTAAACTAGAGGGGTATACAATCGTATACCTCTCATTACTAAAGGACAACAATTATGAGCATGACTAAAGAGCAGAAAGCAGCAAAGGATAAGAAGTATAGAGATAATAATAAGGAAGCCATAGCAGCAAAGGATAAGAAGTACTATACGGCTAATAAGGAAGCCATAGCAGCACAGAAGAAGGAGTATAAAGCTGCTAACAGGGAAGCCATACTAGCGCGAAATAAGGAATACTACGAGGCCAATAAGGAATCCCATAGTAGAAGGAATGCAGAGCGTAGAGCCTTGGTATCTAACTATCAAATGACAGATTACGACAAATTTGCACTAGAAGAAGCCTTTTTATTGGCTAGGCTACGTGAGGAAATCATGGGTGGTATATGGCACGTAGATCATATTGTACCCGTGAAGCATCCAGATGCCTGTGGCTTGAACTCTGCGGCTAACCTTCAGGTAGTTCCTGCTATATGGAATCTAGCTAAAGGCAACCGCAGTATGGCTCTGTGGCTCTAGTACGAAGGCTTTGTCCGTTTCTTCTTAGGCTTGCTCGTTGGTTTAGCAGCGTGAGTTAAATACTTAGATGATGCCGTGTGAGTCTTACCTGTCATTGCTTTACCCTCGTGTTTATGCATGGCACCTTTGTATTCAGTACCGTTCTTTAAGTAGTGCTTAACGCCCTTCATTTCTTCACCTTCTTCTTAGCGGTTTTAGCCGATTGTTTAAAGTCTTTACTGGTGGGCGCACCCTTTGCACCAACCTTCTTCATTGTTTCTTTTGACCCTGCTTTAATACGCTTACGTTTAGCGTTAATGTTAGAGTATAATCCCATTACCATTTCACCTTATCAGCCCAATATGCTGCAGACATCTTACCTTTGGCTATGTTTTTACCGTGCCTTGCCTTGAAGCTGGCTCTCTTGGCCTTCATTGCAGCACTCTCACCAGCCTTAGGTTTACCAGCGGTTGATGCCCCCTGTTCCCCAAAGCGAATTGTCTTGATGGTATCACCCTCCTTGGCAACAACAACATGACTCTTCTTTGCATGAGAGGGTGTTCTCTTGGGCTTGTTATAGCCCGTTACACCTATCTTGGCTAATCTTGAGTCCTTCATGTTGAACCCCACCTAGCCTTTACCTTCCTCACGTCTAGATGTATCCATCTTGAGTACAGTCCCATACCAAATGACTCAGGATATTTATCACACAGCCACTCGTATACTACCTGTGGTTTAATACCTTTAATCTTGAAGTCTGCTGCAATACCCTTGGTGTGTTTAGATTTAGAAGCACCACCTACGTTTTTATTATGACTAACACAACGTATACCACTAGTTATGGTCACAGATTTACCAAAGTGATTACGTACCTCCTGTAGTACCCTCACCAGATCCCCTGTAATCCTCCCAGTACCACATCCACATTGACATTCAAATTCAACATCACTAAAGTTTTTACTTAAATTACCCACCCATTAATCCTCGCTGTCTTCTCATCTGTATCTCTTGGTTAGTCCTATCAAGACCTTCGTTTAGTATAACTCTATTAGACACAGCACCAGTCCGTCCTGCGGCTCCTAAGAGTCCTTGACGATCTAGGGCTACAGAAGCCTTATCTATAGGCTTCATCACGGCCCCTTGTATCTTAGCCGGTATTGATCGACTCAATAGTGATCTACCTAATGCATGAGCGCCTAGTAATGCAGCACCACCGCCCACAGCACCTAGTACCGCAGAGTTATTATTGAAGCCTATACCTCCTCCTGTTAGACCTACTGCACTTGCCACCATGATTGGATGTGCCTTTAGTTCTTTACCTACCTTGGCCCATATCCCCTTCTTAGACTTAGAGTTTTCAACAAGACGGTCTAGAGCTACTATGGTATGTGAGTATTTCTTAAGGTCTGGTAATATTGAGGCCTTCTTACCACTCCCGTTAACGGCAGTCTCTAATATCTCTTTGGTTATATCCCTCGATACCTTAGTTGCCATAGATGTGGCTGTAACATTGGCGGGATTAAACGCAGCTTTACCTGATTCTTTAATAGACGCGTCCAAAGCCCTCCTAGCCTTCATTAAATTACTGACGGTAATCTCCCCTGCCGTAGACAGTTCATCTAACAAGGGAAACAGGCGATCTACATTTAGTTTAAATGCTCCTTCGATACTGGCATCTGTAGCAAACACAGCCTTTTGTGCATCAGTATAGTTATCCATAGCGGCATTGACTTGATCCTTGATGGCCTGTACACGTAATGGGGTTTTAACGGCCTTCAGTTTGGCCTGTAGTTTAGCCTCTATCTTACCTAGCTCCCCTTTATCTATCTGTCGTCCGGTTTTATCTAAACGTCCGTTAAGAACCTCAATGTTCTTCTTAACGGCATCTCCCGTTATTGAGCTAGGTACAATACCTTTGATCTTATTGACAGTCTCTAGTACCTCTTGATCATATTTACCTCTGATACCTAGGTTCTTAGCTAATGCAGTCTCCACATCACCTGTCAATGGAGGATCAAACTGATCACCTAGTTTATCTAAGCGTATCTTATCACCACGTGGAATTAACTTTGTGGGTGTGAATTTACCACTGGTGGCTATCGCTGCCAAGTTACCTACAGATTGCCAGTTAGCCTTCTCATTATCATCTAGGCCATCCCATGTTTCCATTAGAGATTTTACAAATGAAGTACCACCTAATGCTTCCACGCCTTCGATCATCTTCTCAGCGATGGGAGTCTCAATGAAATCAGGTACTACCATTTTTAGAGATTCCAATAAAGCAACACCGGCTACATCTGCAAAACGACCTGCTATTTGCTTACCTGCCACTTGAAGAGCGCCTGAGGCAGCACCTGTCTCACCTGAGACAAACCTATCCTTCATTGATTGATACTCTTCAGCACGTATATCCATAAGTTCAGCAATACGGGCAACACCTGTTCCCTCAGGGTATATACCTCTATCCCTATACTCCTCGATGGTCGTTTGACGTACACCTGCAATATCTAACTCACGTTGGGTAAACCCTCGGTTAGTCTGGGGGTTATACTCTAGATCACTGATGGGTGTACCTGCTTCAAGATACTGCTTGATTGAAACACCTGCTGCATCAACTATCTTAGGTGGTTTCTTAACCTCGCCTTCAGATAACTCCTTTGGTAGTTCATCGACTATCCTAGGTAGTTTATCGAAGTAATCGTTAGATGACTCCTGTGGCCTTCTACCGCTATTCCTACCGCCATCCATAGATTGCTCATCAGAGCCATCAGGGTTAACTGAGGCAATCCCACGTGCCGATGTGAACCTAGGTTGTTCTAACGGTACTGCGCGAGGCGCTACCTTAGCTTCCTCTGGGAAAGCCTCCTTCACAACGTCATTAACGATAGCTGTTGCATCCTCAACGATACCTGTCTCTTTCTTAGGGGTTCCAGTTACCTCCATAAAACGATCATATACAGCCGCTCGCTTGTCCTTAGGTATCTCAGGTGCTATACTCGACCAGTAACGCGCCTTTACCTCTTCCTGTTTCTCTGGAGGAACATTAGCGTTATCCAATGCTACTTGTATTTCCTGCCAAGATTTAGCCATTATTACTTCACTCCTGTAGCATATTTAACCCAATCTTCAACCGATGAGTCGGCATTAAGAACTTCAGTATTAGTCGATAGTGGCTTATTAATATCAATAGTAGTTGTTGCGCCAACAGTAGGTGTATTGTTCTCATTCTTACCGGCAGCACGTGCCTGATTAACTGATCCACCTTGTATCTTAAACCTATTACCTTTAATGCTATTCCATCTAGCTAATTCTTTATTCCAAGCTCGTAAGCCTTTTGTATCATTCCCCTCACGGGTAGACCAGTCAGCATAATGCTCCTGTAGTCTCTTTTTATACATCGCCTGTTCTGTAGCAATCTTCATAATAAGAAGGTTACCTGCTCTAGTGTTTGATAGCTCACCACCGGCTTGTAGAAACGCAGTCCATTCTTTATCTGATATAGCACCTTTAGTTTTCTTGGAATACTCAAGTGCATTACCTACCGCCTGAGATCGCAAGGCTTCTACACTTGCATTAGCACTTGGTTCACCACCAAAAAGTATAACCGACTTACGCCAAAATTCCATTGCACCGGCTCCCATACCTTGTTGTGCGTCATTCATTAAAGCTGTAGTTTGCCTAAAGTTATCTATCGCTACCGCTGCGTCAGCACCTTGCTGATATATCTCTTGTGACACCTTAGCTAAATTATCAATGTCTACCTTATTTGCTTGATACCCAATTCCTCTATTTTTGGAATTCAGGTAAATTTCAAATGCTTCATCATAAACCTTCTTCCGCGCTGCTATGTCTTCCGGTGTTGTCGTGGGCATTTGATCAAGTCTAATACCTGTTCTGTTAAGGACTAAAGCTGATACATCTTTCATCATCGAAGTATCCTCTCCCGTCTGTACTGGAGTCCCATCTGCGTTTAACTGAGGCATTCCTTCAGCTAATTTACCAAGCATCTCACCTAGGTCTTCGTTACCATTATCTATTGCAAACTTTGATGCCTTATACGCATCGGCAGCGGTAGATATACCCATTCCCGCTAAGGTCTTTGTTGCATCTTCACCTGCCAATGCCGCTGTTCGTTCTTCATCAGATATACCAGTATTACCAAATAGACTATTGCCTAGCTGATAACCTGCACCTGCCAATGCTGAGTTCATATTAGGTGAAAAACCACTCTGACCTGATGCTTCTACTATCCTTTGCCTACGAGCGTTGCGTGATGCCGTTGCCTGTGACTGTAGATCAGCCAAGCTAGTACCAAATAGATTTACTGCCATCTTATATCTCCGTACCTGAAATTGTTGTTAGAATTAACCTTATGAAGACCACAGCGAGTCCCATGCACTGCCTATGCCATCCACTACATAGTTCTGTACTGTCTCATTCCCAGTTAATCCGTTAATGATACCGCTTACGGCAGAACTACCTACGCTCTCTCTTACCGTTGGATTGAAGTAACTATCTGCTGCTGCATTAGTTCTGATCTGTTCAGCCGCAAGACCTTGGTTAAAGTTCTGACCTTCAAGCTGACCAAACAAACCTAGGTTAGCCATTTGCTGTTGGTTAATACCTGAGAGGTTCATCATCTGACCTTGGTTAGCTTGGAAGCCACCTAGGTTCTGATTGTAATTCTGTTGAGCAGCAGCTAAGTCTTGGTTGAACAGTTGTCCACCAGCAGCCATCTGTTGTTGCTCCGTGTTCAATGCCTGTCCAAACTGTTGATTCTGTTCACCCAATGCAGCCCTACGAGACTGCTGATAGAGGTTAGCCAGTGCGTTGCTCTGGGCATTACCAGTTGCATATGCATCAGGATTAAGCATACCACCGTTACCTGCTCCTAAGGCTCCTGAGGCCACCTGAAGGCCACCACGACCACTACCTTGTAAGGACTGAGCTAACTGTGTGTTCTGCTGTTGGAATGCTGGATTAAGTACATCCATACCCTGTTGGAAATACTGATCGGTAGCTTGATTGATGTCAAAGGGCTGTGCTGCGAAACTAGAACCCATCTGACCACCAGTAAGCCCTTGGTTACCTGAGCTAAACTGTGCATTACTAAAGGGAGACTGATTGTTACCTAAGGAAGCCTGTAGTGCATTCTGTGATAAACCTGCGCCTACCGTTGATTGATTAGATAACGCACCTAAGGCAGGGTTGAGGCCACTCTGTATATTTAATCCACCGTTCTCTCCTACCTGAGCCTGAGAAGAACCTGTACCTGAGGTTATCGTGTAAGGTTGAAATTGTGCATCTGCTTGACCTTGTGGGCCAATTACATCTGGACTTAAGATTCCCATATTTACTACCCTATGTTGTTTGTTTGTAGCATACCGTATGGCTGCTGTTGATAATCGTAGGTCACTGGTTGGTATTGCGCCCATTGTGGCTGTTGAGGTGCTGTTGTTAGCTTTGCAGTTATGTTCCCGTTGTCATTAGCCATTCCATTGTCAGCCATTCCATTGTTAGCTACTGAAGTGTCTGTGCTTGTACCATTGGAGATTGCATCACCTATGGCATCCTTAGTTGCTTTACCTGCCAACATACCACCTACAGGGCCAGCTACATTATTAGCTACACCACCTACTACACCACCAAACATACCACCGACTGTAGATGCCACCGCGTCCTCTGGAGAATCTGCTGCGGCTATTCCGGCTACTGTAGATCCTAGTGGCCCTAGTCCAAAAGCTGCTGCTCCTGCCTTTGCTGCTGATGTCTTATCGCCTAGAGCGTAGTTACCTATCGCCATTGCAAACGAAGGGATGCCTGTAATAGCACCTAGAATATTAAACGCTAGGCTTTTGAGGTTGTCTTTAGAAGCCTGAGCATCCGCAGATACCTCCGATGCTAGTCCGGCATCACTTATCGCAGCTTGATCCTGATCATCCATGCCCTGTACTTCACCCATACCTCCGTTACTTGCTGAGGCGCCTTTACCATCTGGTGCGTTACTAGGCATATGTATTCTCCTGTATAATGTTTAAGTTATTCATATGAATCAAAAATGCCGACAAGCACGAACTCTAAGTGGAGAACCTTTCGAGTAAACTGTTGGACTACCATCGCTAAAACTTACTACTTTTGCTGAAGATGTCTCATTTCCTACAAAGGTATTCTCTGTGGAAGACCAATAATTGGCAGAAGTAAACCCACCGAGATTGTTTGCGTGTAAAGTGGTGTACATCAGAGTTAATTCATATAAAGAAGGCAGATGAAAGTCAGCAAAGTTATTTAGAACGTAATCAGCGCATATACCTGATGCACCTTCACTACGCTCTCCGGCAGGTGATTCTGTGGGTTCAGAAAGGATTATCAAAGTGTTAATGAGGCCCGCACCAATGCCACTACCCCTCGCCCATGTCAAAGAGTTAAATGTATTATTCCATTTCAAACCAGCGCTTTGATCAACAGGTGCTGCCTCAATACCATGCATTCCAGTATGGTCAACATAGAACACAAGCCCACCAGCAGGCCCAGTGTCACCTACTGCGAAAGAAGCCATTGCGTCTAACTTTACACCATCCGCTGCCACATCACGACCATCTACAGTCCCACTAACGGCTAATGATGTCAACGTACCAACACTGGTAATCGCAGGTTGTGCTGCGGTTGTTACCGTAGCTGCTGTGGTGGCTGTATCACTGTTACCAGTTACATCTCCAGTTACATCTCCAGTTACGTTACCCGTCACGTTACCAGTTACATTACCAACGAAGGCCGTAGAAGTAATTGAGGAAGCCCCTGTAATAACTGCCATTGTAGTTGTGCCTGTATGAGTACCTGCGTTAATCTCGACCTTGGTAGCTACGGCTGAGGATATTAGATTAAACTCATCATCTATTTCCGTACCAGATACAATCTTAGCTGCTACACCAGTTAGTAAGGCATCCTTAGCCGCGAAGTCAGTTGCTTTAGTATAATCACTCATTTAAATAGTCCGTCCAATTTTAGTTAATATGTCTAATCTCTGTAGGCTAATTAAGCCACCTGTTATCTCTGTCTCTATACCTACTTGAAGTACCGTACCTGACCCACCCACGGATGCTCTGACGTTCTCAACTGTGATACCTGAAGAAAACTCAGCGATACCCCACTCAGCAGCTATAGGCGGTAAGGGAGTAGTTCCTACCGGATTGTACTCATACTTAACACCGGAGATCAGTGTATAGGTGTGTGATGAAAAGATTGTAGCGTAATCAGAACCTATCTTAAGATTCAGTACCGCACCCTTACCGCCAATGACTGTTACATTCATCTTCTTAAGTATCTTGGTGGCGCTAGTGTTGCCCATGTCAAAGTGATTGGTGTAGAACTGCATGGTGTAGGGTGCATCATTATCAGTGTAGCCGCTTATAGTACCAATACCGTCAGGAGTTGCTATGTCCACAACATCAAGGAGAGTATCATAAGAGTACGCAACATGAGGTACTGCTGACCAAGTTGTTACCCTAAATGATCCATCCTGTAATGAACCCTTGGTGTTAAAGCAGTAAGCAAGGGCAAGCGTAGGGAACGAGAGTAGGTACATGGAATCAATGGGAGAGTACATACCATGTATCTCAGTTATATCAGCCGTACCAGCTATGGCAGCTACGATGTCATCACGTACATTCATGGATAGATCACGCATGGGGCGAGACTTCTCTTGTACCGTCCGTCCTAAAGACCTAACACCTGTTGAATCAAGGAAGATTACATCCTCACCTATATTCTTAATGGTCTTCGATGCTATACAACCTATACCTGTGATTACGTCGGTAAGAGTTAAGTCAGTAACTGAGATACCTGCTGAGAAGTTATTAACTGCATCATCATAAATTACTATGGTATTCTTACATAGGATTGCCAATGCTCCGTTGTGTGATGCTATACCAGTTATGCTATCGGTTCCTTGAGGAAACACAGATACTATATCGAGTACACCTGCTGTACCTGTGTCCCAGTTTAGACCAGTGTTTACGTTAGTGAACCATACCTTAGTCTTATTTGCAACTGTACCTGCGGCCCATAAACGACCAAAGGCTGACATGACAAACCCTGCTTCTGGTAAGGCAGCTACAGCAGCACCTGCGAAGTCCTCAAGGGTTGTTAATGAACCTGCGTTGGTGTTACCTGTAGGATCATATACCAGAGGCTTGTAACCTTCTTGGAAGAAGTAACATAAGTCATTCAATGTTGCGGCAGTCCAGTTACCGGCTGATATTGTCTGTTTACCAGAGGTTGCTTCAACTGCTAGTGTTACCAATGCAGACTTACCTCTGAAGAAGGTAGTGGCATTCCAACTAAAGGTTTCAGAAGCACCAGTGAAATCAATGAAGTGATGCATACCCAGTATGTTTGTACCTACAGCGGTAGCACCATCTTTAGTTAATGTAACCTGCTCCCATCCCTTACGTGAACCTAAACGACCAAACTTATCAATCACACAGTTATCGGCTGTTAATGCAAAGCCGTCCTCTAGGTTAACTGAGGATGACTGAGTGTTTATACCTCTTATCGCAGGGGCAGCTAATGAAGCCATCTGTAAAGGGCGGGTCATTATACAGCTTCCCAGACTAGTTCTTCAGGGTGTCTACCGGCATCCAATGAAATCATATCATTCAGTGATCGTCTTGCCATTGCATAAGCAGGGCTACTACCCACTCCACCGTCCTCTCCACGCTCCTCTACGGCCTTAGCATACGCGAGTAGTACTATGGGGCGAGAAGCAACCTTAAAGCTCTCAGAGCCTAACAGGAGGTCTTCACCACGCGCTAGATAGTTAACTCGTATAGCTTCCGTAGTAGCAGTAGGTATAGGATAGACTTCCATCTGTGTATCACCGTCACTAGATAGACCATTGAACGAGTAGTACGTAGGTGAGCCTGATGGAGGAGTACCTTTAAGATACCACTCGTTAAACTGATCTGCTGTACGATATTCCATTGTTATATCTTTGGTGTCATTATATACACTAAGGATTGTTGAACTCTCGTTAGACCCCTGTAGCTCATAGGCAAATACTCCTTCCGTTGTAGATATAGTTATTGTATTACGGAGGCCACTCCAGTTCCAAGCGGCTTCTACCTCATCCTTAGCATCATTCAATAGGATGCCCACGAGTATTGAATAGTCATTCTCTGTGACTGATCCAACGGTTCTCTCACGTAACCGTCTTAGGACTTGATTAGTTGCGTCTAGGAAATTCATTTGCTACCCCTTTATTAGTAATCTAGCTGCTGCTCTAGCATCTAAGATGTCAGTTGGCACAGCCGTACCTGTGTCTGCCTTGCGTATGACGTACCAATCGGTATCAGCAAGATACGCTAAGTTTTCTTGATTGATCTCTTGTTGAGCATTGGCTGCAATCTCTGCGTCTGTGAACTCAGGGTCAGGTGTGTTGCCTTCGGCTATCCATTCTTGGACATCGTGATAGTCTCGGTTGCCACCGTCGTTGGGTACTGACATTGAGCCGTTGACTAGCCATCCGTCACCTTGAATCTTTACAGTTTCAATCGTCATTTTATAGCTCCGCTGAGGCTTTAAAAGTAAGAAGCACATTAGCTGCGCCTGAACCTGTTTTAGCTCCACAACCTAGTTTGATAGTTGACGTACTGGCGTAACCTGTTGCCGCATTGGGAAAGTCGTTATTTCCTCCCTTTACCATTACAACTGTAGGAACAGCTCGCTTTGTTGTTGTGAATTGCATATTCCAAATGGGTTGGCTTCCACTAGCTGCGTATATCCAAAAGTTACCATCCCCTGTTTCATAATACCTTTGACACAAGGCCAACTCTTGCCCCACTGATCTCGGCTCAAATTCTGTGGCAACCGATCCAGCCTCTAGCTGTACTAAGGCGACCTTGAAGATGTTGGATGTATTGTCCAGTGCGTTGACTTGGTTTGAGGTTGCGGCTGTGAATGCGGTAGAGGCAGTCCATGTGTTTGCTGTGATGTGGTAGTTTGTTCCAGCCGCTAAAACAAAACTTACTGCCAAACCCATACCAGTGTCATATAGCCATGTCCCTGTTGTATCCACAGGGATTGTGATTGTCTTGTATTCCCATGTGTTAGTGGAATCAATCGTGTATTCAGCGGCATACTGCCTATTAGTAGCGGAATTCCTAATCGAAACACAATGAATCCCAGTCTTAGTTCCCTTCACCCAGAAAGACAGTGTTACATTTCTACTACCCGCTTGTCCAAAACCGAATGAAGCAGTGTTTAATCCTTCAATTAATTGTTGTATTTGGAAAAAGTCAGCAGCAGCGATTGAAGTATCAGCAGTGGTAACTGCTGAACTTATACAGTAGCTAGTGTAAATTCCAGCTTGTGCTGCTGTGGGGGAATCTGCTGCCCTTGAGGCGGTGATTGCACCGGCCATAATATGATTAACTCTCCACCTATCAGCAAAATAATCCGTATTGGCTATCGCAGCAAAGCTTGTCCCACGTTGCCATATGTCAAAGTTTCCGTTGATGATTGCATTCTTACGTCCAACAACACTAGCGATGTCAGCCGTTTCTCTTGTCGCTGATTTAGTCATCTGTTACCCCTGCGTTGGCATTAATGCTTTGAGTTCATCAGCGGTAGTTGCAGCATCCATTGATACTTGTAAGGTAGCATCGGCACTGCGGATTGCAGCACGACTTGCCTCGGCAGCTTCTGCTTCGTGCGGTATCGTCGCTTGTATATCTAGTGGGGCAAAGGATGCATTGCGTACACTTCTGCGTACATCGTGTGCAATAACTTTTGCTTTTGTCATGTCTATTGTAATCATTTTGGAAACTCCAGTTTAATTGCAGCAATGGCATCTTGCCAAGTTGTCGTTGAGTTCATAAGATCGTCATAACGCATCTCATCTTGATTCAGTAGATCGTATGCTGACTTGCGTAAACGAGCGTAGGCTTGTGAATCATGGGCTGCTTGTAGGCGGTTGACCTCTGCATTAACAAGCGCCATGTCTAGTACCACGGGAGTGCCTTGTGCATCATAGGCATCTTTACTTTCTAGGATGCTTGTGACGCTTGGGTGTGTGGTGTAGATTGCTTGGTCAATCATTAGTCAATCTCCTCTAGTATAATTGTCGATGTTAGTCGCTCATAGTTATTAGTATTAACATCACTAACAGTTCTTTGATTGTATAGTGTGCCCGAAGAATTATGAAGATATGTTGCATGATATGTGGTTGCCGATGTAGTAGCAGGGGAGTCAATATAACTATAAAATACTGAGTCTGGTGTTGAACTACCGTCAGGATCATGATACCCCTGAGCAACGACAGCTATTCCCACTAGCCTTGAACCTACCGATGCTGGGTTGCCAACATCTATAGCATCTCTTTTTATTCCATACACGCATGAATAGTTATTGGTTGTTGAAAATTCACCTGACCATCTTACTATAACCTTTATTCGTTTGCTCGTGGTAGAGGGGGTAATAGTTGCATTAAGCCCAGATATATTAGTAAGAGTACTGGCGGTAATTGATTGGCTTGATGTTGTGATTAAGTGTGTTTGTACCACGTTATCTCCCACCGCAGTATCAAAGTTATCATCACCTCGGATTACACTAGTCATTACGCACCAACCCCATCGGTCAACTCAGCCTCATCTACCGTCCATGCGTTTCTGAATGTTCTGTCGCTTGGCACATACGAGTCTTCAACGATTTTAAACTTGAGTCCCGTTGGCACATCTTTCAGTGCTGTCTCCATGTCGCTAAGTGGACAATTGGGGGCTGGTGTCATTACACAAACATTTCCGTCTGCTTCTTGATAGATTATTTTCATTTGTTTGTTCCGTTGTTTGTTATACGCATTATGCTTGCCCTCCAAAGACTAGAAGTGAGATAAAAGCAATGTCGTTGCTTGAACCAGTACTAGTAACTATCGTATTAACGTAGCATTTACTTGTGTCAAAAGGCGCTGCTGAAGCATCTCGATTTGTTCCGTTTGCAGTGCTTAAACCAGAGGCTACTGTTACGTACTTATCCGTATTCATTGCGTTAGTAAAATTAACGTAGTATCTTCCAGTCGCTATATCAGTAATACTACTAACGTTGTAGGATCGACCAATCGGGGCAGCACTGGTTCCAGATACAGCAACACCATCAAATAATACCCAAGCCGTAGCAAATCGAGTATCTAACGCTGGAATACTAGGCTCAGTCGTTGACGTACCATCGGCTGCTAGGAGGGTATTTGCTTTAATTGTACTCATGTTACTGACCTCCGAAGACTGCTGCTGAAATAATAGTAGAATCAGCAAAAGAACCGCCATCTACATTAAGTATGTACACGTAATTTACTGCGTACACGGCTGCTCCTGTATTTGAACTACTCCATATACCTTGTTTAGCCGAAGCTACACACGTATAGTTAGTGTTTGCCATATTTGTAGTAAAATTGACATACGTTTTACCTATATTAATATCCGTTAAACTTGATATATTCTCACTATCATTTATAACATTTGTAGATTGATTAAAGTTTACCCAAGCCGTAGGTATTAACCTCTGACCTTTAACAGTTGGAATTCCACCCGATGCGTTCTGAATATCATTTGCTTTAATTGTACTCATACGATTGTCCAAGTAGAGTTAGCTGGCACTGTTACTGTTACCCCTGAGTTGACCGTAATTGGCCCTGCGGTCATAGCATTCTTATTCGTTGTAATGGTGTAGTCAGTAGCTATGGTAGTTGGGTTTTCCCAAAAGACCTCGCCTTGTACAACCTTTGCATCGGTCTGAGCCTTGGTATAGGTGTCTGCTACCGTGAACGATTTAAATGCCGTTATGCGAACAATTGTCCCTACGACTGCTCCATCATCTAGTACCACTGCTGTACCATTGGTTGCCACGTAGTCGGCTGTTGGTATGTCCAAGCCACCATAGGTGACGTGTATGTTGTTTACGCTGTACGACAATGTTTGACCATTAGCATCTACGCCTGAGAACGAGGTCTGTCCTGCTGTAGCAATGTACTCGTAAGCAAACAAAGAGGATGTGCCTGACGAACTCGCGGCAATCCAATCTGCCCCATCGTACACTTGCATTCCTGTGCCAACGAGGAAGTACAGTGCGCCAACAACTAGCGGATCACCATCATTGTCAACGCTAGGTTCAGTAGCTTTAGATCCTAGGTATTTATCATCAAAGTCATCAAAAGAAGAAGCTGCTGCCGCTGCACTGTTGGCTGCTGCGATTCTGTCGAGTCCGGTTTGTGTTGCATCTGCGTTGGTGCTTACCACATCTGCATTAGTTAGTACCAAGTCTGCCGCTACTGCTGCTCTATCTAATCCTGTTTGAACTTTATCGGCTTCTGCAAGGACAACATCTGCATTCGTAAGCACAACGTCTGCATTAGTTAGAACAACATCAGCATTGGTAAGAACCACATCCGCATTTGTTGCGGTCTTGTCGTTACCTGTGGCTACCCTGTCGAGACCTGTCTGTACCTTATCGGCCTCGGCTAGAACTACGTCTGCATGGGTTAACACAACGTCTGCATTCGTTAATGCTAGATCTGCCGCTGTGTCTATTGCGTCTTGATTGGTCGCAGCTAAGTCTGCTGCTGTATCTATCGTATCTTGATTGGTCGCTACGAGATCCGCTGCGGTATCAATCGTGTCTTGGTTGGTTGCAACTAGGTCTGCGGCTGTTACTGCTGCTGCTGCCTCCGTTGCTACTCTGTCTTCGTCTACTGAATCACGGATGATGATGAATTCATTTAAGGTTACCTGATCATTAGAAGCTCCTGCCCCACCATCACCTCTGTATATACTCATAATAGCTCCTATGTAATTACTTGCTATAAAAGGAACTAAGGCTATGCCCTAGTTCCCCATAGTTTACTCTAGTCAGCTAGAGCTAATACAAAACCAGTCTCAGGACGTAGAACCTTAGAACCGTAGATACGGTCAGAAGTGAACATAGTACCTAAGAACTCTTGCTTGTATTGAGTCTGTGAACGAATACCTTTCTGCTCTGCAAGAACGATGGTGTCCTTATGAGCAAGGATAGCACCACGTACTTTAACTCCGCCTGTAGCATTTTCAGAGACTGACTCAATCTCAGGACAGTTAGATGATACATATACATCAATACCGTATACACTACCGATCTTACCGTTAACTACAGTCTGTCCACCAACGAAGTCACTAGAAACATAACGCTCGATGCCCATCATTGCATTACGCGCTGAAGGAGGAATGACCAAGAAACGACCTGACATTGGAGTATCAGCATCATCCTGCTTTTGAATCATGTTACGAATGAACGCATCAGTGATTACGTCAGTAGAAGCTAGGACATTCTCAGCCCATGCAACCGCTGGGCCTGCACCAGAGTCATTGTAGAATGTTGCATCTGAAACCCAGTCAGCGGGAGCAGGAGCAGCTACATAGCCACCAGTACCAAACTCAGTTGCACGGATGAACAGGTCATCATCAACTACCTTGGCTAATGCATAACCGGCATCTTCGGTGAAGAATCGACGTAAAGAAGTCTGTGCCTGTGCTTCAGCAAAATCCTCAATCATACGAGTGTATTCAAAGTGCTGGTTAACAACCACGCTTACTTGGGAATCAGTATGGGCAATGATGTTAACTGCCGTTTCTGATGCCTTAGCCGTGGCTGATCCACGTACCGGCTTAGGTATGTAAATTGTATCACCCTTCTTACCAACCATGCTCATCTTACGGACAAGTGGGGCAAGGATAAGGTTCTTTTGATATGCAGCTAAGATTTCATCTGACCAAATCTCAGGGATGAATGATGCTGCTTCAGCAGCTCCTACTGTAGCTGTTTGTGTTGGAAAAGTTGCCATTGTATATAGTTCCTATTAAGTTTAAGTTTGTAGCGAAAGTGCTACTTGACCCGTTTCTCAGCATAAGCCAGCATGATCTCATCAGCATTAGCTTCGTACTTGTCTGGGTCGGTTCTCATAAGGTTAATCAAGTCTGATCGTTTATAGATTTTCCTTGAGGTCTCACCAGTCCCTCTGGTTGAGCCTGTAGAGGCACGTTTGATTGCATCCTTACGTTGAGCCTTCTCAAGCTCCACAGTCTGCTGTACGATACCTCTACGTTCCTTCCAGTTAGTTAGTAACTCATCTGCCGCCTCAGAATCATACCCACGATCAGCTTCCTGATAGAGTTTTGTACGAATCTTTGATGCATTAATCCATTCTCCAAATGCCGGATCCTTAACAATCTCGTTCATGTCAGGATGCTTCTGTTGGATGGTTTGTGTTGCAGTCTGTCTACGGTAGTTGTCACTAACTTCTTTAGCCTCTAAGATACTTGGATGATTACTAATGGCGTGTTGTACAGACGCATCAGGATCATCAAAGAAGTCTAAGGGGGCTTCTGTTTCTGGCTTGGGTTTGAGTTGAGTTTTAATGTATGAGTCTACAACACCTCTGAGTTCTCCTACTTCTGAACTCTGCTTGCCAATCTGCTTCTCAGCTTCTTGGTGCATTCGTACAACGTCAGCTAAGTCCTTACCCCGATACTTCTCAGGTAATTCATCCGCTACATTGGGTTCATCAGTTGGCCCATCAGCACCATCAAAGGTTAACTCATCGTGAGTCTCTTCTGTGGTAGGTAGTTCGTCATTGATCAAGCTCTCGTCTTCGTTATCTACTATCATTTCTTGATTCCCGTGAGTTAAACTCATTGTGGGTTAGGTTATATACAGCGGAAACCTCTAGGATTCTTGTCGCTGCTCTCTTGCTATCTGAATAGTTCTATGCTTGGCCCACTTGTCTGTTGCTGAGGGAAAATCCCCTGACAGAGGGTCTAACATAAAGAAACCACCAGATATAACTTTGGTCATCTTAGCTTCACAACCACAATCGCAATGGAGTGTGTCCTGTGGGTTGGCTAAGTATTCTATTATGGAATTACAGGAAGAACATTTGTAATCATTTAGTTGCTTCATATTAATCTATGTGACCTGCTAAGTTTAGTTGGTGTTCCAAAGTGAGGAAGTGGTTGACTATCTCTAGCTGGCCTTTATGATTATGAAGTTGTTCTAATGTTGATACTTGATTAATACTTTCAAGTCTAGCCTTAGTTTCCTCTAAGTCATCCATTAAGGATTTCCACCCGTCCTTATGAAATAGATCATTAAGATTCTCTAAGTATGTCTCATCGTCTATCATTAATGTTTATCCTTATGTAACTTATGTACTATTATAACATACTTTGGTGAATAAGTCAAGCTTTTATTTACTTTTCTTCGCATTTACCTTATCGGTTAAATCCTTAAGGTCTTTCTTTAGTTCTTCCATTGCTAACTCCTGCGCTTTAAAAGCAGTATTTACCTGATCAGCTAGGTCAATCAATCTCTTCTCGTCAACGTACATTTATGAACCTCCCATGATGTTTTGAAACGTAGGTGCAAATTGAATCAGCAAGATCGCTCCCATAAAGATATAGGATGTTTTTTCTAGAGTGCCGATTCTGTTGTCATGCTTCTCAAGACGAGAGGCGTGTAATAAATGCCTATCTTTAAGAGCATTTATTTCACCATCACGTAAACCAGCAGCATAATCATGGTCAGCCATTAGGTTTTTCCTTTAGCGTACTTAATGAACACCTCACGATTCTCTTTAAACTTCCGTACTGCATCATCATCAATGTCTGTGTCGGTACGTGCTGCAAGTTTCTCACCGTAGCTAATAATGGCATCAAACGCAAATTCAAAGAGCCAACCAAGTAGTAGTTTTTTAATCATTGTCATTCCTATGTAGTGTAGTAAAAAGGGCATTATGGTTTACTCCTGTGAAACATCTTATGGGTTTCATTAGATAAAGATATTATATTATAGTCCATAAGTTAATGTGCTTCTGTCATCCCATACCTGATTAAAGGTAGTGACTCCATTAGCCCATAAGGTAATTGTAGTGAGCGGGTCTGATTCATCTACACGTTTAATTCTCCAGAACGCTTGGTCTGTGCCATATTGAGGTCTTGCCTCACCTATGTACGTTAGGGAAGTTGCATCTATAGTTTCTGTTAATACGTTGTAAGGGTTATCCATTCTTTCCTCGATTAGTCTAAGTACCGTCTCTTGAGATACACCGCTCATTGTGGAAAGCTGTGTGGCGCCTTCTGGGGAACTTGTGGAAAGCTGCCCAGCATCTAGTATACTACCGTCAGTCAATGTTAGAACTAGTGAATCATCAATGCCAAACGAGGCACTTTGAATGCCACGTCCGCTAGTACCAGTAGTACCTATAGGGCCGATTGGGCCTGCATCTCCTGTATCTCCTTTTTCTCCTTGAGGGCCAGTAGCGCCAGTAGCGCCGTCAGCACCATCAGCACCATCAGCACCATCAGCACCTTTCTCACCATCAGCACCACCACTACTCAATTGTTTGGATAAAATAAGCACCTCTTCCTTGAGGTCTTCTATCTTTTTATTTAAAGCTAGTATGAGTACGTTAGACATCTATTCAGGCTGCATAGGTGGCATACCCTGAGGCTGCACAGGAGGCTGCTGAGGCAACGATTGGCCTTGTATCTGTGCTAGAGCATTACTCTCTGCTTTCTGCTTGTTAGAGGCCTGTGAGAGTACTCCATCGATCTGTTTCTCTCGTAACTGCATATCTACAATCTTCAGTCTCCTTTCAAATTCCTTATCATCACTTACTCCAACATCTAGGTTAGAGGTAGTTGCCTTAATCTTCTCAATCTCTAGTTCTTTAGGGATTGCCTTGGCTTCTTCCATGTACTTAATGGCCCTTGCACTACTCTCTTTACCTTGTGCTGAAACCATACCAGTCTGAGCAATCTGGAAGTCCATAGCAACCTCAGCTGACCGTGCTGCACTCTGCTGTGCCGCTTCATCAGGCTTCTGCATCTGTTCAATCTGAAGTAATAGCTCGGCACGATTAGATATGTTCATGTTCTCAATGATACTACCTATCAACGGAAGATACATTGGAGAATCACTACCCATAGTTTGTAGAAGTTGTACAAGTTGAGTTACCTCGTACTCTCTAGCCATGATACCTAGTGAACTTGCAGCGAGAAACTTATAATCTGCTACGGGGTATTGCTCAGGTTCAAACTGCATATATCTCCAAGCTGCCTTGGAAACGAATGGTAACAAGAAGCCATCTTGGAAGTTTAGGAGTGTACGTTTGTGACGCTTAATGACTGCACCTAAAGACATACTGATACCGGCAGCAGTGGCTTCACCGTTAATACCACCTGAGATACCTGAGGCATCCACAGCGCCTGTAGCTTGCTGTACCATCTCCTGTAATGCACCAGCTTGTGCAAAGGTGATCTGATTTACCTGACCAAAGTTAAACGGTTGTAGTATTTCAGCAGGATTACCATTGGTTAACAAGAGTTTACCTGCCTTAATCTCTGGTTTAGTCCCACGTGGAATACGAGTGGCATCAATTGCCATCATTGGGTGTACAGTTAGAGCTAATGCATCAATACGTGCGCGTAGTTCAGCGTCTAATGCCTTCTGAGAGTTAAAACCTTTCTCACATACGCCTCTACCCCAGAATCTTGATGGTACTGTGTCCCATGAGAAGGCTAATATGTTACGATCTTGCATCATATAAGGGTTTGCAACAGCTTTCAGTAATGTAGTCTGGTTAGCTATGACAACCATTGCCTCTATAAACTCACTTTTATGATCATCAGGTATTTCTTCACCTGTTTCCTTTAGTAAGTCCGTGGGGACTAGTCCATAGTAACGCGTTAGACGTACCTTATCGTTTCGATAGACCTCTAGGGACTCATCTGACTCTAATTCTAGGTCTTCTGGTGCATCCATGATGTCTACTTCATCATAAACACCTGATTCCATCTGTTGAATTACCATGTGACGGCTTACAAATTCATCAACACCTACACCCATAGCATCTTCTACGTTTGTAGCCAATGGATCAATGAAGAAGTTCTTAGGCATGATTGGTTTAAGTTTAACAACTGTACGTTCTGATATATTGACACCCACAGCTTGTAACTGTCCATCCATTAGAGGTTCAGAAGCGGGAACTGATTCCTTAACAACGTCTAATACAACCTCGCCAATACCTGTGCCAAATACGGCAGCGTTTAAGATGACCTCTGATACGTCCTTTCTAATCTTGGCGAAGGCAAAGTCTTCATGTAGCTTGTTACTGAGGTAAGATATGTCATCAGACTTCTCATCACCTATGTTATCCTTTAAGGTAAACCACTGTCCTCTTCCAAATGTTGCTTCTTCAATCTCAGCCACAGATGATTCCACTGCCTGTTGTAGTGCAGGGGCAATTATACGAGACCTCTCTGATTTACGGGTCTTGTCTTCTTCAGCCCAGATACCACGCCAAAGGCGGTAGTACTCATCATGCTGAGACTTATAGTTCTGACGGTAGTGATCTCCCCAGTCCTCAGCCTTATCAATAACCCAGTCTTCTAAGGTTTGTCCTGAGGCAATCTTATCATCTTCTAGCATATTTAATATCCTGTGAATTCATCAAGTAGTTCAAAGTCGTCTATCTCTTCAAATGAACCAACATAAGCAACCTTGGCTAATTGGTCAATGTATGAAAGAGCGTCGATAAGATCGTCATGCGTTAGTGGATCAGGGAACTGGAAGAGTTGATCTAAGAACTTCACATTCCAGTCTCCTTCTTTAATTACTATAGACCCGTGTTCAAACCTTCCTTGTAAAGCCCACATTATCCTGTCTGTTTTCTTTTGGTTACCGTGAGTCAGGTCTTCAATTCTAAAGAAGAACTGTTGCTTCTTCATCATGTCCATCAATGGACTCATAACGGCCTGTTTAGAGATACCCCTCTCAATACCCACACTCACGGGCTTATAAAGCTTAACTAGGTCAAAGATACGTCTTGCAGTTTCATCAAGAGTCCAACGACCATTGACTATATCCTCCACGACCCATCCGTTCTCACCTACCTTAACAACAGCCATAGCTGAGTCATCTAATCTATTCTTCTTGGGTCTCTTCTTGCCTACTTCCTCAAAACCTGCGAGGTCACAGGCTATGTAGTAATCACCCTCGATCTCAGGATCTTCTTCCACGACAATCCAGTTTTCCTTGAACATCTCCGATCCCTGAGCTTCAAAGGATGCCATAAATTCTTGTCTAAATGCAAACGTGGACATACTGGCCTTGGCTGCATTAATCTCGTCTTCATCCAATAGAGGATTATCGTAGCTAGTGAAATGCCATGACTCATACGTTGGGTCATCATTTAGCTCTGCATACTTATATAGATCATAGAAGTGATTACGACCCATCGGAGTTCCAATGAACAATGCTGATCCCTTCTGATCCGCAAGAGCAGGCCTAAGTATCTGTTCAAATACATCAGGTTTAATGTCTGCATACTCATCTAGTACCAAGGTCTTCAGACTAACACCACGCATGGTCTCTGGTCTATCTCCACCCTTGAGGCTGATTGTTCCACCATTGATCAAGGTGATCTCAAGGTTGTTTATATGAGCGCCTTTGATTACCGGTGCTGCAAGCTCTAACAAAAGCTTCCACATGATGTCACGGGCTTGACCTTGAGTTGGAGCTACATAGAATGTACTTCCCTTACCCTCAGATAATGCACTGGTGATCAATAACCAAGCAGCTAACCTAGTTTTACCTGTACGACGACCTGCTGCTATGACTTTAAATCTAGCTTCAGAAGACCAGACCTCCTGTTGCCAAGGTAATAGCTCGATACTTAAGTCACTCATGCGTAACTACCGTGGTGTTACAAAGTAAAGTTGGGTTGTCTTCTGTGATTGGGATGCAGGATAACGCTGGGCCATACATCTCCCAACAAACGGCTTCTTTGGAAGAAATTACCATACACGCCTTTAGTTGACCGTCATCTTGTTGGATTAGAAAGCCTCTCATAAACTCATCGGCATTAACTTTGACGGTTATGATTAACAATCCTATAAGACATACTAAAGTTTTAATCTTCATCTCTTGTAAACTCCCCTTCAATATCATCAGATACCATTTCGGCTACTGGTTGTCCAATGCCTGTTATGTTGATCGTCAGTGCTGACTTACCTGCACCTTTTACGACATCTTGCTCAAAGGCCGCTGTAGGTGCTACCCTGTCCATAACAATCTTCCATGCTGCTGATTGGTGCTTATGTTCATCGTTAAGTGCAGCAGCGAATATAGACGCTAAGACCTTCTCCGACTTAGGGCTAGCTAACATTCTAGCTTTAAACTCATTGATTACCGCTGCATCACCTTTAGGACGACCTAAAGTCTTACGACTACCTTTAGTCTTTGAGACCAAATCTTTCTTAGGTGGCCTACCTCTTTTCTTTGGTACGGCTATATTATCAGACATTAATATCCCTTATGTATACTTAAGTAGTCTAGAGACTCAGAAGGTTTATACTTTAAGATTAATCTAGATTTATACTTTATGTATTAATACTTAATGTTCCTTCCTTTGTGTCTTTCTAAACTTATGTACTATTATACCATACTTTTAACCATAAGTCAAGTCTTTTCTGAAATTAAATCAAATTAGTTTACTTTTGGCCTTTGGTCTCCACTTCAGAGGCGAGATTGGCAACATTATGATATACATTATGATAATCTAGATGATATACTTAATGATATACTTTAGTTCACCTAGTTCACATCAGTTACTTTTGTCTACATTAGTCTACATTATGTCTTCCTTTAGTACATCCCCTGAGTCCCAGGTTTTACCCCTGTTTTCCTTAGTTAAATCAATAGCTTACAGGAGGTTCGATTATTGTCCTTTATTGTGCTTAAGTGGCTACTTAAATATTTAAAAGCCCACAGGCCCACCCCCGCCCCCTTACGCAACGTAGGACTACACC
>OLHJ01000082.1_pt1 | contig 37109 bp, 35 predicted proteins | sample 1609491 | NCBI WGS metagenome assembly OLHJ01 (sample SAMN05416861, study PRJEB24817) | seawater metagenome | isolation source: Sea water | place: Canada:Atlantic | collected 2013-11
TAACAATAAATTTAAGAGTGATTCACAACGCTTGGTGTTATAACTTTCATAGTCTTTATCAATGATTTATCGGCTTAATATTGAAAAATTAGATTTATGTTATTGGATTTACAATCCACTTAACTCTGTTAACCCACAAAATCCAACCTCCGAAACCATAAATTACCGCAACAATTAAGAAACCAAAAGAAATATGATTAAATAGCTCACCAATAAATTGTGCCAAAGCCAAACTAGAAAAGAAGATTACCATAAATCCCGTAAAACCTAGAATAGCATTAGAAATTGACTTAGTTAGTAGAAAGACCAATTTATCAAATGCCACAATCTGATAATAGTCCAAATGGGCATTAAGGACTTCAATTAATTTGTTAGCCGATTCACGAACTGAATCAGCAATATTTGCAAAACTCATATGGAAGGTTTAGTTTTTCACTATGCCGTTGCAGATTTCACTTTACTTTTAATTTCTTGGGCGGTTTCAGCTACTTTAGACTTCAACTCTTCGGCTGTTTCAGGCATATCAGACTCTGCCACTTTTGAACGAAGCTCATCCGTTAAATTCGAGATTTTTACTTTAAGCTTATCAATTTCCACTTGGTATTGTTTATCAATCTCGTCTCCTAAATCAGCTGCCTTATTTTTAATATTCTCCCTTGTTTTCTCACCCATTTCTGGAGCAAAAAGAACTCCTGCTACTACTCCTGCAGCAAAACCCGCAGTTAAGGTTACCAATAATTTACTCATATCATTCATAGCATAAAATTTTAACGTTGTTACACAAATTTACGATTTTAATGTGAGGTAAGTTTCAGAAAACACCACAACCTTTTAATCGTGTAAAAAAACTTTTAGACCTAACTAAAACGCAATGAAAATAGAATAAATTTGCATTCAATAAAATTGAATCCATGCTGTCATTTACGGAAGAAAATTACCTAAAAACCATCTTTTCGCTTATTGAAGATAATAAGGGAACTGCTTCAACCAACGAGATAGCAGAAAAAATAAACACCAAAGCTCCTACCGTTACAGATATGCTTAAAAGGCTATCTACAAAAAAGCTGATCATTTACAAACCTTACCAAGGGGTTCATTTTACGGATGATGGACTAAGCATTGCCTTGAGTTTGGTACGTAAACACCGCATTTGGGAGACCTTTCTAGTAAAAAAACTCGGATTTGGTTGGGGAGAGGTTCATGATATTGCAGAGGAGTTAGAACATGTAAAAAGTGAAGACCTAATTGATAAATTGGATGAATTTTTAGGGTATCCTAAATTTGACCCTCATGGAGATCCAATACCAGATAGCGAGGGTCGTTTAGAATTTCATAAAGATATTACCATTGCTAATTTAGGCTTGAATCACTTTGGTTTAATTGTGGGATTAAAAGACACTTCTTCAGATTTTCTAAATTATTTGGTCAAATCTGGATTAACCCTTGGACAATCCGTAGGTATCAAAGATATTAATGACTTTGATGGTTCAATTGATATTATTATTGGGTCTACCAGCCCTTTAACTGTTTCGAGCGAAGTAGCTAAAAATATTTTCATTAAAAAGCTTTCTAGATAGAACCATGTCAGACATTGTAATAAAAAATAAAAAGGCTTCGCATGAGTATGAGTTCTTAGAGAAGTTTACTACAGGAATTGTGCTGAAGGGAACGGAGATAAAATCTATTCGACAAGGTAAAGCCAGTATAATGGAAGCCTACTGTGCCATATTGGATGGGGAGCTTTATGTGTATAATATGCATATTACGGAATATGACAAAGGTGGTTTTGTAAACCATGAACCTACGCGAGTGCGTAAACTTCTTGTCAATAAAGGAGAACTCTCTAGATTAGAAAAAAAGCTTAAAGACCAAGGATTAACCATTGTGCCTACTCGGTTATTTATTTCGGAAAGTGGATATGCAAAAATGAATATTGCCCTCTCCAGAGGTAAAAAGCTATTTGATAAAAGGGAGGCTCTTAAAAAAAGTGATAGCAAGAGAGATATTGATCGAGCTATGACAAGGTAAGCCTCTTTAAATGAGAAAGTTTAATTCTTTTCATAACTTATCCAAATAAAGTCTAAATAAACCCTTAACCGTACTATATTGCGCCATCTTAAAAAAAAATAGATGAGTAGACCAGTTGTTAAGTTTAATACACAAGATAACCCAGAATTTTTTTCGGTATTAAGAAAACGTGTGAATCAGCACTTTAAGGATAATAACATATCCAAACATGCCAATAATGAAATGAGGTTTAAAACAGCTTTTATGCTGAGTCTATACTTTATTCCAATGGGTTTAATGTATTTTCAAGTGTTTACAGGTTCAGCTGCCATATTGGGGTTATGGGCTATCATGGGATTTGGCATGGCTGGAATTGGGTTATCTATTATGCATGATGCCAATCATGGAGCCTACTCAAAATCGAAAAAAGTAAATCAGATTCTAGGCTTTTTAATCAATTTTTTAGGCGCTTATCACAGTAACTGGATAATTCAACATAATGTATTGCATCATTCATATACCAACATTGAAGACCATGATGAAGATATCAATAATCCTGTAATGCGATTTTCTCCTGGGCAAAAACGAAAAAAAGGGTACAAATACCAGGTGTTTTATGCTCCATTTTTATATGCCATAATGACCTTATATTGGTTTATTAGCAAAGATTTTGAGCGTGTTTTTACCTATGATGACAAAAAACTATTGGGAACGCAAAATTTGACAAAAAATAAAGCCTTAGCCATTATTGCTGCTCACAAAATATGGTACATATTATTAACTTTAATTATTCCTATGTTAATTGTTCCAATTCCTTGGTGGCATATGGTTTTAGGTTTTTTAATGATGCACGCTATTACAGGAATTTCTTTGGCTTTAATTTTTCAACCGGCTCATGTAATTTGTGAAACCAATTTTTATGAAATTGATTCCAAAAATTCAGTGGAAAATAATTGGGCAATTCACCAACTTAATACCACCTCAAATTTTGCCAATAATGCACGTATCTTTTCTTGGTTTGTAGGTGGGTTAAACAATCAAGTGGAACATCACTTGTTTCCCAAAATTTGTCATGTACATTACCGCGATTTATCACCGATCGTAAAAAAGACCGCGTTAGAATTTGGTATTCCTTACCATCAACACAAAACGTTTTGGGGAGCAGTTTACAGTCACTTTTCTATGCTAAATCAATTAGGTACAGGAAGTTACGATTTAAACGCAGCTAGAAAAGCTGCCTAATCGTTCAATCTATTGTTTAATGATACGGTAGGTTAAAACCCCTTCAAGGGATATTTGATTCAGGAAATATATTCCAGGATTTAAATGCGATAGATCGATTCTAGCAACTTCACTATTCATTGATTCCAGATCCATTTGCATTACCAATTTACCAGATAAATCTGTTAAGGAAACTAATTTCACTGCTTTCTTGTCAAGTTGAAACTCAATCCAATCATTTGCCGGGTTTGGGTACACATGTAGTTCATTAGAATTATTATTTAAAGTGGTCATTCCATTAATTAAATTATAAGCCAATTCAAAGTCAGGAATACCATGTCCATAATCATCATTAGGGGCTACATACAAATGACAACTTTGTTCAATTTTTTCTGATATTTCCATATTAGAAAAACCCGAACGAGACTGCCAGAGGCATGCCGCTGCACCTGCTAGAATAGGTCCTGAAAAAGAAGTGCCATTAATATACCTCACACTGTCTGTGCCAATAGCCATAGGTACCCAGCCTCCCATTGCCATAACATTTGGTTTCACCCTTCCATCACTGGAAGGGCCCCTAGAACTAAATGACGTTACGGTTGAATCACCCCAAACGGCTCCAATGGCCAAAACACTGTCGCCATCTGCAGGAGCTCCTATATAATACCAATCATCATTTCCGGAATTACCCGCACTATTCACCACCAATATTCCTTTCGAAGCAGCAATATCAGCTCCCTTTGTAATTACCGTAGTATTTCCGTCCATATCCGAATAGGTATGATTTTGAGTCGAGTCATCAAATGTGGTATAACCCAAAGAAGAATTTATAATATCAGCACCTACACTATCCGCAAATTCAGCTCCCACCACCCAATTGTATTCTTCAATAACATATTCTGTTGGAGCATCCTCCGTACGTATCAACCAGTAATTTGCATCAGGAGCAGTACCAATGTATAAACCCGCAACATTGGCACCCATACAATTCAAAACATAAGTCCCATGATTTGAATGCTGGTTATAATCTACGGGTTGGCCTGTCACAAAGTCCCAAGTACCTAAGATTTGATTATTGTTAAATAAAGGTTGAATAATCGTGGTCGTATCAGCCCCAATAAAACCGGCATCTAAGACCGCAATAACCATCCCTGAACCAGTATAACCTAAATCATGCAAGTAATTAATTTTTAGCATTTTGTTTTGTAACTCTGATAAGCCATAATCTAAACCTCGTTCAGGAAACGAGGTAGCCTGATATTTTTCCGTACGTTCCACAAGAACATCCATTTTATTCGAATGTGTCCTTTTATTACTACGCTCCACCCTTCTAGAATTTACCGAATCGACAAAAGGTAATTTCATAATTTGATCCAAGCCCGCAGTATCGGTTGTTTCAATTAGTAATCCATTCATCCATTTAGAAGAAGTCAGCACTTGTATATTTCCAGATATTTTAACGCCTGTAACATAAACTGGGTTAACCGGAAGATCTTGAACAGTAATAGAGATATTCTGGGCTGCTCGTCTATCAATAGCTCTCTGACTCAAAAACACATTGGGACTATCAATAGAAAAGGGGGAGTTATTTTTATCGGTAAATTGAATCCAATATTTGTCAGGAGCAATTTGGGCGGTAATATTAGACCCCAGGATTATAAAAAAAATGACGCATAAAACATTAATTCTTCTTAAATCCCAATTCATATAGTTCTCTTTTATAAATAATTCCTTCTTCGTTAAAATAAATCCACTCGCCATCTTTTACCGCATGTTTGTAGGTTCCTTCCACACTAATTTCGCCCCCCTTATACACCTTTTGAAGTCCGTTCATTTGGCCATCTTTAATAGGCCCTTCTGTAAGAATCATTCCCTTACCATCATACGTTTTTCGGTACCCATTCTCTATACCATTTACAAAAAAAGTCTCTCTTGAAATACTTCCATCTAAGTTATAGACTAAGTATTCTCCATCTTTAACCCCTTCTTTAAAGGTTTCCTTACTTGATAGGATACCAGTACGATCATAAAATCGCCAAACACCTTCTTTCTTTTGGTTTACATAATAACCGTAAGCCGCTTTTTTTGAATTAGAATGATAGTGGGTAGCAATAGCAGAGTCATAACTAACATATTCTAATACCGTTACAATAACCGCCTTATCATTATAGTACTTAAAAATACCATAGGGTTGATCGTCTTTAAATTGACCTTTATACTTCGTGTTACCATTACTATGCTCCTTTTTCCACACCCCTTGCTTCAAACCATTTTCGTCAACCTGATTGTAAGTTTGAGATTTTAAATTAATGCTTGCAAAAAACATCAACACAAAATAGATAATTTGCAAGTTGATAAATTGTAGTTTCATTGACAATTAGCCTTTTAATATTTTTGTTTTCAATTCGGTAAAAAATCCAATTCCATACGCATACAATTGCACAAAGGAGGTGAAAATACTTATTAACCCAATTTTAGCCGATTTATTCTGTATGGAAGAATCTAAAAATATAGCCGTATAGTAAATAGCGAAGAAAACAGCTCCCGCTATAAACAGCGGATTAAACAAAAAGTAGCTCAATAACCATCCCCACACTCCTAAAACAAAAAAAGCAGGAAGCATATGTACCGGTTTTAATTCAGAAGCGTAAAATCTCCAAATATTAATTCTAGCTCGACCAAAAAAATGAAGCTGTTTGTAAAACTGACTTAAGCTTGTTCTACGCTTGTGGTATATAAAGGCATTTGGAATTAAAGTCGTTTTAAATCCATTATTTATTATTCGGATAGAAAATTCAATATCTTCTCCCATTCGGGTAATAGCAAAACCTCCTACTTTTTCGTATACCTTACGTGAAAGTCCCATATTGAAACTTCTAGGATGAAATTGACCTACATGTTTTTCTCTTCCCCTAATTCCTCCAGTAGTAAATAGGGAAGTCATGGAATAACTTATGGCCTTTTGCATAGACGTAAAAGAACTATGGGCAGCATCTGGTCCGCCAAAAGCGTCTACATACCTATTATTCAAATAATCTTCTACCGCTTGGAAATAGTGTACAGGAATAATAGCGTCAGAATCAAAAATGACAAAGTAATCGCCCTTGGCCAACTCAAAACCAACGTTTCTGGCGAAACCCTGACCTCCATTTTCTTTCACATGATATTGAATTCTAAGTTTATCCGAAAACTTCGATACAATTTCCCTTGCGTCTTTGGTCGAACCATCTTCAATAATGACAACTTCAAAATGGGTATAACTCTGTTGAGTAAGTGATTCTAAAAGTTCCTCTATTTCATCCGGTCGATTGTAAAGGGGAATAATTGCAGAATAAAATCTACTCATCATTGTTAATCCAAGTTTGTTTCAGACTCTATTTGATACTTGTTTCTGTCTGCCGATGATCTCGAAATAATTTCACCTAAGAAACCTGCCAAGAACATCTGGGTGCCCAAAATCATCAATACTAAAGCCATGTAAAAAACAGGACTATCTGTCACCAGTCTCAAGGGCTCATTGTTCATTAAATATACCGCCTTTTGAATACCTAAATATCCGGCAATAGAAAAACCAACAAAAAACATCATAGTACCAATTAACCCAAAAAAATGCATGGGTTTCTTACTGTACTTTGTAACAAAAGTGATAGATAATAAATCAAGAAAACCATTAATGAATCGTTCTAAACCAAATTTCGTTACACCATATTTTCTGGGATAGTGTTTAACCACCTTCTCTCCAATTTTTGTAAACCCACTACGTTTTGCTATCACCGGAATATAACGATGCATTTCACCATACACTTCAATACTTCTAACCACCGTTCCCCTATATGCCTTTAATCCGCAATTGAAGTCATTTAATTCAATACCCGATAATTTTCGAGTAGCCCAATTAAACAATTTCGTAGGAATAGTTTTCGTGATGGGGTCAAAACGTTCTTTTTTCCAACCTGAAATTAAATCAAATCCTTCTTGGGTGATTAAATTAAATAATTCAGGAATTTCATCTGGACTATCTTGCAAATCGGCATCCATGGTAATGACTACCTTACCTAAGGTTGCCTGAAACCCTACTTGAAGAGCTCCGGACTTTCCGTAATTACGTCTAAACTTCATTCCCTTCATATGAGGGTTTAAGTTCCCTATTCTTTCTACAATTGACCACGAAGTATCCGTACTTCCGTCATCAATAAATAAAACCTCGTAAGTGTAATTATTAGACTGCATTACTTGCGCAATCCAATCTGCTAATTCTTGTAAAGACTCCTCTTCGTTAAAAAGAGGAATTACTACTGATATATCTAAAGAATTTATTTTACTCATCTACATCTTCGGCAAACGGATTTGGGTTTACCTTTTTTAATATTGCTGCAATAATAACAGAACCAATAGCACCCATTGCAAGAGTTTGCAGGAAGAGTTTAATAAAACCCGTTATCGTATACATGCCATAGGTTTGTTTTCTAACTTCCGCTTCCATAGTATCATAGATTTGATCCATTTGCTCCTCGCCAGCACCAACCATTTCCATGACACCCATTGCTTTTTCTATAGAGGCATCAGCCATTTTACCAGGAAGATCTGGGTCAATTACTGTACCTAACAAATGATTAACTAACAAATACAAAAACGTAGCAATTGCATAAATAACTATTAGAGATTTAAATCCTTCACCAACAGTTATATACCCGCCCTTTTCTTTCCGAACTTGCATCCCAAAATACACCATAAGACCTAAGCCTAAGACCATAGAAATGGCCATATTTCCGTAACTAGTCATGGTTTCTACCCCCATCACGTAGGTAATCATTAAATATACTACGTTGATTGATCCGTAAATTAAGCCGTTTTTAATGTAAAAGTTTTTGTCTAACATCGTTTTCTTTTTCAGGAGTGAATAATAAGGGTAGCAAATATATTCAAACGCTTAAATAAGCTCAACAATAAATAGGTTAAAACATTTTCTTGTTGTCAACTAAAATTTTCTCCCTTTGGCAAAAATAGGGGCTATGGTGTGAAACTGACAATTTTATCATCAAACACCCCTCCAATATATAGTTTTCCCTGCGCAAAAAGAGCAACACTTGAGCCTGAGATCAAGGCTCCATCACTTTCAAAGGTTTTTTTTACCTGATATCCATTTTGAGAAGGAGTTAATTTATACACCTGCGAAGGTGAATGATTTGAAGAATCATTGGCATGAGAAGAAAATTTCAACAGTTGAGGATGAGCTGCTACCCACAAATTATTCTCATGATCTACATTTATATTATCTACTCCAGCAAGCATATTGATTCGCTCCACCTCAAATAACTCGCCTGTTATCCTATTTCTATCCAATACAATTATTTCTCTACCAATGGTATGAGAAACAAATAGCGATGAATCATCATTAGAAATTTGAACTCCGTTTGCATATACCAGTCCTTCAAGGGCTTTGATGTATTTAGTTCCATCATAATACACTAAGTATGAGTAGGGCATTCTCAAATAATTTTCAACCTGAACCCCTAACCTACTCGTATTACCATGATCATTTGTAGCATAAAACTGATCTACCCCAACGCCCACCACATCGTTTGGGCTATGCAATAAGGCATGAGCATATGATTTAATATGGATTAAAGAATCTGCTCTAATGCAGAACAATTCAATACTGTTTTCCGTTTTAAAATGATTTACAGTATATAAATATTTTTGCCCTGATTCCTGAAAATAAGAAATACCATGAGGATGGAACTCTTTATCCCAATTAGTATGCATTTTATGGAATTCTCCAGATAATGGATTCAATTGATAAACCCCATCACTGGATTTCCAAATTCCCTTATAAGTACTTCTTCGGTCTGACGAAGAAACATAAATCACATTATTCTCATTATCCCATTCCATATCTTCGGGGCCATAAATGCCGCGAATGATTTCATTAGATTCTAGCTTTGTGTTGGTAATCTGCTTAAAATATCCTGCTTTAAAAAGGGTATCAGAAAAAAAATAAACCACCGTAATAGTCAACATTAAAATTAGTTTACGCCTTGAAATCATTATTCTACCACAAATAAGCAATCACCAATTATTATTTCTGAACTGTTCTCAGGACTTAAACTTCCTTCAAAAATGTCTCCAGAAAATTTAATAATAGTTCCATTTTCAGGATCTCCCTTCTTAGAAAGGAAAAACATTTGTTGCTGGTTATCTAAGATGAAGATTCTATGCCGCTCCGTTTTCTCATCCTCCTGTACATATATTTTTTCACCTTCAGTATCGGATACTACATCGTAGCTATATTTACCTATAGAATAATCCTCTACACCAAACATTCCCTGTTTCGGGTAATCCAATAAAATTCCATTCTCGTATAATTTTTTCTTTTTATACTCTCCAGCCTCGGCCATACCGTCCTCCTTAAAAAAATAATATCCAAACCCAGAGTAATTTCCATCTTCGTAATGGCCCAAATAAATATCGCCATTCGTACTAATCGCACAACCATATCCATGAAGAACATCATTATCAAACTCACCTATTTGTGTTTCAATGATCTCATCATCTTTGTCTTTTACATACTGGATTCCTAAACCAGAAAAGATACCTTGGACAAATTCGCCAATATATTTCTGACCATCGGAAAAATAATAAATTCCATATCCCTCGGGGTAATTTTCTACAAAGTCTCCTTTGAACCAAGAACCATCTTTATACTGAATTAAACCTTTACCATGAGCAACATCATGTTTAAACTCACCGGTATACACCAGGTCATCTTTAGTCAGTTTTCCATTTACCTTTTCCCCCTTAACAAAATCTCCTTCATAAACATATCCGCATTCGCAAGAAAATTTACCAAACCCATTGTAACAATCGCCATCTAAACATTGCGCTTGAAGGGTTTGATTCAAACAGAAAATAAAAAATGTTAAGATTACCTTGTTCATTGGATACGGTTTAATGCGGCACTAAATTAAAATTATGTTTGTAATATCGTAAAGTAATTAAAGGGTTATGGATATTAGACAAACTTTATTGGATACTGAAATGATCATGAAAGATTTTATCTCTATGATTATTTCTGAAAACTGGGGCAAGAACTGGATGACCGAAAGTGGTTTGAGTCCTGAACGCTTAAAGGAATTAAATCAAATTAGATTACAATATGAAAATGAATTCAACCCTTTAACAACGGAAGGAAGGTTACTCAATTATTGCAATTTTTTGGATTTAGTAACCATCATTAGTAGCCATTGGAACAACCAATTTGAAGTAGCTTTTGGTGAATTTGACAGTTTGAGTGCCTATTTAAAAACCCTTCAAAAATTTCAAAATCCAGATGCATTTAATCGGCCATTAATGAGTTTTGAAAAACATTTCATACTGGGTGTTACCGGAACTATTCGTAATAACATTGCGGTATATAGAACCTGGAAAGAAGTTGGTAAGGATGGGTATCCAATAATTGACTCGGTACAGGACAATTTTGCCAATCTTTGGACCATGGGCTCTCCTAAAAAACTACGAACTCAGCTATCGCTATCAGTAGGAGACACACTTGAATTTATAGTTTTGGCCTCTCACCCAACCGATGAGGAATTAGAATACCGTTTGTTTAGACAAAAATGGCAAACGGGAAATGTTATTCAGTACCAAATAAAAAATAGTGATTTGGGTAAAGATATTTCTTTTCATATTGGAATTCGTGGCAAACAAAAAGCTCATGCTTATCCCTTAGGATACGATGACAAGGTAACTTTTGAGTATACCATTTTGCCTGCGGCAACCGATTAAAACTTTATTTTTTAGTATAAATCGTTTGGGTTGGAAAAGCCATTTCTAAGTTGTTCTTTTTAAACTCTGCCAAAATCTTTAAGTTAAGTTCTGATTTAACTCCTAAAACGTCTGCACCTCTTTTAATAAAATAGATATAAGTAATTCCTAAAGAAAAATCTCCGAAATCAGTAAACCCAATACTCTTACTTCCTTCCAATCCTTCTACTGTAGCATGAATGCTTGAAAGCGTATTCATTGCTAATTCCATTTGTTCAGGTGTCGAATCATAAATTAATCCCAATTTCATTACCACCTTTCGATGGGGTTCCTGTGAAATATTCTCTACTAGCCCAGCAGTGAAAGTAGAGTTAGGAATGGTTACAATTCTGTTTTCTAAAGTTCTTAATCTGGTACTTCTTAATCCTATCTCCACAATAGTGCCATCAAACCCATTAATTTTGATCCGGTCATTCATTTTAAAGGGTTTATCTGTAAAAATAGTAAAGCCTCCAAAAATATTGGATATCGTGTCCTTTGCAGCCATAGCAAATGCAAAACCACCAATTCCCATACCGGCAATAATGGCACTTACATTATATCCTGCATTGTTTAACGCTACAATAATTCCAAGCACCCACAAAACCGACTTTGTTCCCTTTTGCACTACTGGTAAAAGTTGATTATCAAAATCGCTATCCGTTTTTTTCGTAATTGGCACCAGAAAGAATGATATCGCAGCATCTACAGTCCTCACCAATAACCACGTAGCTCCTACGCTAATTAAAAAATGATAAACAGCTCTGAATAAACCATCCACCTCCTCATTAAATTGAAGGCGCTCAAATCCATACCAGCTAGACAGAATTGCAACAATAAAAACCAAAGGTTCTTTTGAGGTACCTAATAGAACGTCATCTAACCGCGATTCAGTTTTTTGAGTTACCCTGTGAACAATTCTATTTAAAAACCAATAAACCATTCGGGCCAGCATTACTGCTCCTAAAACAATAACCAAACTTATAGACCAATCAGCAATAGTATTGCCATAAAAAGTTTGATGTAAAAAATTTTGAATTGAATTCATCTTTAATAATCTTTATTAATCCACTTTTTTAACATTTCGGCTCCCTGCGGGGTCATAACCGACTCTGGATGAAATTGCACTCCTGCAAATTTATTATTCTGATCCTCTATCGCCATCACAATTTGATCAAAATCTACTGCAAGTACCTTAATTTGAGTTGGAAGATCCTCTTGAGTCACTGCCCAAGAATGATAAAGCCCCACTTTTTCATTAAAATTTAACCCAGAGAAAAAAGACTCGTTCTTGGTAATGATTTCTCTCTGAATCCCATGACGTACAGGTTCTAAGTTAACAAGTTCTCCACCAAAATGTTCAATTAAGGCCTGAAAACCCAAGCAAACCCCAAACATGGGTATTTGGCCCACATAATTTTGAATTACCTTCATCATTAAACCCGCATCTTTGGGCAAAGATGGTCCTGGAGATAAAAATATTTTATCAAAGGATGCAACACTACTTAACTCAAACTCGTCATTACGCCAAACAACAAGATCATCAACCAATGGTTCGATTAAATGAACCAAGTTGTAAGTAAACGAATCGTAATTATCAATGAGTAAAACACGCATGAATGCAAAAGAATAAAAAACATTTGCTTACGGCTTATGGTAAGCGAACTAGTTTAAAAAATGTTAACGAACATTATTTTTTTTAACACAAAGCAAAAAAGGTGTAATTTCACATCGCCTAAACAAAAAAATCAAACTTCTAGACTATGAAATCAATATTCACTCTCCTCTTTTCAGTTTTGGCAATAGGGCTGTATGCATCCGCTGACGAACCGTCCAATTCAAATGAATATTTCATTTGTACCTTTAACAATGCCATTACCCCTTCAGAAATTTCAGATTTAACAGAACAAGGTTACAAGGTAATTGAAAAAGATAGCACCACCTCGGTTATTGTTAAAACAAAAGCCATGACAGAAACCTTTACGCCTGAGCTCAAAACCAAAATGCAACGTATTATAAAGGTGGATGAATTTGGTAACAGAACCAACTTAAGTACTCGATGTACTCAAAGTAGCAACCCTGACTTTTTTAAACTTCTTTTTAATTTTATCTGATCTATTACTTTAGTTATTCAAAATAGATGAGAAGCGGCTGTTAGCCGCTTTTTTTATGCCCTGTACTCTTATCACCACCTAAAAAACAAGCAGATTACATGCTGCTAGTCTTAATACCGTTTGTCATTTTTTTTTACCATTCAAACAAAAAAAATAAAAAATACACTACTATGTTTTGCATAGTACCTTCTTTTAGACATATATTTGCATAACCAAATAATAGACAATACATATTACTATATAATATAAAACATTCCTAAACAAATCAAAATGAAAACAATTATTACTTTAATCATGAGTCTGGGTCTGCTGACTAGCACTCTTCATACTCAAGGAAAAGGAACTCCGGAATTCTTGCAAATTGAGTTTAACGATTCCGTTTCTACGCTAGAAATACAAAACTTATTTACATTAGGTTTCGCAACAGTGGAAAAAGGAATATCCTTAAGAAATGACTCTTGCAAAACAGTCATAGAATTAAAAATGGAAAAATCAACACTTACCGAGAAGGAAATGGAAAATGAAACGGCAGATCAATCACCAGACTTTTCAAAATTGATTTTCAATTTTATATAATCAAAATGAAAAACTATATTAATCACATAAATCCAATCGCATGAAGATAGAAAACACAAAAGCGCAAATGCGAAAAGGGGTTTTAGAATATTGCATCTTATTATTCATAAAAGATAACGAGTTGTACCCTTCAGAAATCATCTCTAAGCTGAAAGAGTCTAAGCTGATGGTGGTAGAAGGAACTTTATACCCCCTATTAACGCGATTAAAAAATGCGGGAATACTAACATATAGATGGGAAGAATCTACATCAGGTCCTCCTAGAAAGTATTACAGTTTAACTCCCATAGGAGAAACTTTCACAAATGAATTATCAGGTACATGGAAAGCTTTAGAGCAAGCCGTTACCTTCGCACAAAAACAAAGTAAATAACCTGCCAATAATATTATACGATGAAAAAAACATTAACAATCAATTTAGGTGGACTTGTCTTTAATATAGACGATGATGCTTTTGTAGTCTTAAAAAACTACTTAGATACTATCAAAGGTTATTTTGATACCTCTGAAGGCCGTGATGAAATCATGACGGATATTGAATCCAGGATCGCAGAAATGCTTACCGAAAAAATGAATGGTGGTAAAGAAGTCATCAATTCTAATGACATTTCAGAAATCATATCAGTGATGGGACAACCCGAAGATTACATTGCGGATGATCTAGATGAGGAACCGAAACGTCAACAATCATATTCGCAACAAAGTAATACCAACAACTCCTATTCGCAACAATCAAGTAAGCGTTTGTTTAGAGATACCGAAGCGGGAAATATTGGAGGAGTATGTGCCGGAATTGGTCATTATTTTGGTATTGATCCAATCTGGTTTAGAATGGCCTTTGTTTTATCTGTGCTATTTCTAGGTACTGGAGTTTTCCTTTACATTATTTTATGGATTATTATGCCAGAAGCAAGAACTTCGGCAGAAAAGCTTTCGATGCGTGGTGAGCCCGTAAATTTCGAAAATATCGGTAAAACGGTAGAAGAGGAAATGAAAAACGTAAAAAAAAAGTTCAGCAACTATGACTCAGAAGGCGTAAACCAAACTACAGAAACGATTAAATCAGGGGTTCATCAAGTAGGAAACTTCCTTTTAAGCCTATTTAAATTCGCTTTTCAAGCTATAGGAAAAATATTAGGCTTCTTGTTCTTAATATTCGGAGGACTGATATTGTTTGCTTTGGTCATCGGCATATTCACTCCCGTAGATCAAATATTTTTTGAGGCGGGTGGTAGCGAATATGGATATAGTTTAATCGAAATTTCTAATTTATTCTTTCCATCTGGCCTTGATTTTTGGTTAACAATTGCGGGGGTGATACTTCTTATTGCTATTCCGTTAATCGCTTTAATTTTTGCTGGAGCAACCATGCTTTTTGGCGTAAAACCTCCAAAATATACTGGAATAGCCCTCGCTGGCGTTTGGATTTTAGGAATCATTATTACTGCCATTGGAGGAATACGAACATCGGTAGAATTTAAAAAAGATTCTTCTATTTCGGAAGTGGTTACACTAAATGAATTCCCTTCAGATACCATATATCTGGATATTTACAACGAAAAAGAGTTAAACTCTGGTAATAAATACCGACATAATGAACGGGAACCATTTATGATTAAAGATGGAATTCTTACCATCGAAGATGTAGAAGTAAATGTATTGGAAACCAATTCCGATTACCCCCAACTAGAAATTATTAAAGAGTCTAACGGTCGTAATTACGAAGAGGCGGATGAAAGAGCCGAGAACATTGATTTCATTACCAATATTGACAGTAATACAATTTACATTTCTCCGAACTTCAAAGTTTCGTCAAAAGATAAATGGCGTAATCAAAGTGTTCAAGTAAACTTATATCTTCCAAATGGAAAAACGGTTTTCTTGCCAAAATCATATAAACACATAATTTACGACATCAAAAATTATCATGATACTTACGATAGGAACATGGTTAACATGTTTTGGACCATGACTGACTCTGGACTAATATCTCCAGAAATTATGAAAAGAGAAAATAGTGAATTTGAAGTGGACCAAGAATTTGAAAAAGTTGAAATCAATATTAAAGCCGATAACGAAGAGCATTCTATTGTGATTCAATAAGCTCAAAATATATCCTAAACCAAACCAAGAAGGGAAGCAAAAATTTGCTTCCCTTTTTTCGTTTTTTACCCTCCCCTTACAAACTCCACAAAATCACCATTTATAGCACTTGCAAGCCGTTAATAAAAAATAGCAACAAGGTCATTTTCAGCTAACTAAAAATCATTAAAAATGCATTACTTTTGCAGCCTGTAAAACCTAAAATTTTCGCGTATATGGCAAAGGATAAAGACATTCCAAAAGAAGTAGATGTGATGACTCAACAAGATTTAAAAAACGAGATCTTAAACGATTACAAAATCGCAAATGAAAGTCGTCAAGCCAGTTTATTAGGACGTAGAGAAGTTTTAACTGGGAAAGCAAAATTTGGAATCTTTGGAGATGGAAAAGAAATTCCTCAAATTGCCTTAGCAAAACAATTTCAAAACGGAGACTTCCGCTCCGGTTACTACCGTGACCAAACATGGATGATGGCCTCTGGCAATTTATCTTTGGAAGAATTTTTCTCTCAATTATATGCCAATCCAGATCCAGCTGCTGACCCAAATTCTTCTGGACGCCAAATGAACTGTCATTTTGCTACCCATAGTTTAGATGAAAACGGAGAGTGGAAAAACTTAATGGAACAAAAAAACAGTTCTTCTGACATTTCTCCTACCGCTGGCCAAATGCCTCGTTTATTAGGTTTAGGACTTGCTTCAAAGTTTTACAGAAACTTACCTGATTTACAAAAAGGAGAATTTGAAAAGTTCTCTAACAAAGGAAATGAAATAGCTTATGGTTCTATAGGCGATGCCTCTACTTCGGAAGGTCCTTTCTGGGAGGCAATGAACGCCATTTCAGTTTTGGAGGTTCCAGTTGTTATGTCTGTATGGGATGATGGCTATGGAATTTCGGTAGAGAAAAAATACCAAACCACAAAGGCTAGCATTTCGGAAGCTCTAAAAGGCTTCCAAAAAGAATCAGGGACTAACGGAATGGAGATTTTTAGGACTAAAGGATGGGATTATGCTCACCTCTGTTTGACCTACGAAAAAGCAGCTGAAGTTGCCCGAAAAAATCATACTCCCGTGCTTGTTCACGTAGAGGAAGTTACACAACCGCAAGGACATTCAACCTCCGGGTCACATGAAAGATATAAATCTAAGGATCGATTAAGTTGGGAAAAAGAATACGATGGTATTGTTAAATTTAAAGAGTGGATTTTAAGTAAAGAAATCGCTACAGAAGAAGAGTTAACAACCATTGAAAAGACTGCATCCAAAGCAGTACGAACCGCAAAAACAGCAGCTTGGTCTAAATTCTTCACCCCATTAAAAGAAAGTAAAACGCAAGTTTTAGCTATTCTTAAAAATATTGCCTCTGCTAGTTCTAAAAAAGTATTTATCGAAAAAGTAATTACTAAATTAGAAAATGAAGACGAAGCATTGCAAAGAGAAATTACCCAAGCAGTTCGAAAAGTAATTCGCCTATCTGTAGGTGAAAACACTGATGCAAGAGCTCAATTATTGCATTGGTATCAAACCAATTCAGCAAAAATGGATCGTGTTTTCCATTCCTATACATTCTCCGAATCTGCAAGTTCACCATTGAAAATAGCCACTAATCCAGCAAAATACGATGCAGACGCTCCTTTGGTTGATGGTAGAGAAATTTTACGTGATAACTTTGATTACATTTTTGAGCACCACCCAGAAACAATGATTTTTGGAGAAGATGCAGGTAAAATTGGAGGGGTGAACCAAGGTTTAGAAGGACTTCAAGAAAAGTATGGTAATTTAAGGGTTTCTGATACTGGAATTCGTGAAACTACCATTGTCGGGCAGGGAATTGGTATGGCTATGCGTGGATTACGTCCAATTGCAGAAATCCAGTACCTAGATTACATTATGTATGCTATACAAGTAATATCTGATGATTTAGCTACAGTACAATACCGTTCTGGAGGAAAACAAAAAGCTCCGTTAGTGATTCGTACACGTGGTCACCGTTTAGAAGGAATTTGGCATTCAGGTTCTCCACTTGGAACTATTGTTAACTCTGTAAGAGGAGTTCACGTTTGTGTTCCTCGAAATATGACTCAAGCTGCTGGTTTCTATAACACCTTATTAGAAGGAGATGACCCTGCTATTGTGATTGAATCATTAAACGGCTACCGACTAAAAGAAAAGAAACCGTCTAACATTGGAACCTTTAAAATTCCTTTGGGTAAAGTTGAAGTCTTAAAGCAAGGTACCGATATGACTGTGGTTACTTATGGGTCCATGGTTAGAATGGTTGAAGATGCGGCAAAACAATTACTGGAGTTAGGTATTTCTATTGAAGTAGTGGATGTACAGACTTTATTACCATTCGACTTAGAACATGATATTGCGAAATCCGTTGAGAAAACCAATAGACTTCTAATTGTAGATGAAGACGTTCCCAGTGGAGGTTCTGCGTATATCATGCAAAAAATAATGGAAGAGCAAAATGCATATTATCACTTAGATGCTAAACCCTCTACGCTGGCTGCATTTGAGCATCGACCTCCTTATGGAACAGATGGTGATTATTTTTCAAAACCATCCATTGAAGACATTGTAGAAAGAGTTTATACCATTATGCGAGAAAGTAATCCTTCAAAATTCCCAGAGTTTTTCGTCTAATAATGGAAAAAAAAATGAAAAGCGCGCTTGATAAAAAGCGCGCTTTTTTTGTTAAAATGAAATCCACTTAACCTATATAATAGCCCCCAACCCTTGCACAAACCATTCATGTAAAATAGCCACTTTAACCCTTAAAATATCCTACATTTGGAGCAAAATTAAAACAACGTAATAATGAAAAAATTACTCACCGGGTTATCTCTGCTCCTGGCAGGTATGAGCACTTCCCAAGCTCAACAAAAAATCAAGTACGTAGAGTACGACTTACCTAATGGCCTGCATGTTATTTTACACGAAGACCACTCCACTCCCATTGTTGCCGTTTCGGTAATGTATCATGTAGGATCAAAAAATGAGGATTCATCTCGTACAGGATTTGCTCACTTTTTTGAACACTTAATGTTTGAAGGGTCAGAAAACATTCCAAGAGGAGAATTTTCTAACTACGTTGAAAAAGCCGGTGGTGCATTAAATGCCAACACTTCACAAGACCGTACATTTTATTATGACCTATTACCATCTAACCAATTAGAGTTAGGTATCTGGTTAGAGTCAGAAAGAATGATGCATGCCAAAGTTGATTCTACTGGAATTGCTACCCAAAGAGAAGTGGTAAAAGAAGAAAAAAGACAACGTGTTGATAACCAACCTTACGGGTCTTTCCAAGCAGAAATCATGAAGAGAGCATATACTGTTCACCCTTACCAATGGACTCCTATTGGGTCTATGGCTGATTTAGATGCTGCAGAGGAATCCGATTATGTTAACTTTTACAAGAAGTTTTATGTTCCCAATAATGCTTGTCTTTCCATTGCGGGTGATTTAGACATTAAAACAACTAAAAAGTTGATAGAATCTTACTTTTCTGATATTCCAAAAGGAGAGGAAATTGTACGACCAAGTATTGTGGAACCTGCAAAAACTGCTCAAGTAAGAGATACTGTTTTTGATAATATTCAATTACCTGGTGTTATGATGGCATTCCACTCCCCTGCCCTAGGTACGGATGATGCCTACGCAATGGATATGTTAAGTATGATCTTATCTCAAGGTTCTAGTTCTCGTTTAAACAAGAGAATTGTAGAAGATGAGCAAAAAGCAGTTTATGTAGGTGCATTTCCTTTTCCTTTAGAAGATCCAGGAATCTTTATTGCTTTATCCATTGCCAACCAAGGAGTTCAACCTGATGAAGTAGAAAGTTCAATTATGGATGAAGTAAACAAACTTCAAAATGAATTGATTTCTGAAAATGAATTTCAAAAACTTCAAAACCAAATAGAAAATGATGTCGTGGGTGGTTATTCTTCTCAAGCAGGAATTGCTGAAAATTTAGCACAATATTATATGTACTATGGAAGTACGAAACTTATCAATACTGAAATCAAGAAATACAGAGCTGTTACTCGTGAAGATATCATGGCGGTAGCTAAAAAATACTTAACTGTAAATAACAGTGTAGTTCTTTATTATTTACCAAAACAATAGCTAAATATTAGGAACGATGAAAAAGAAAATGACAATGAAAAATTTAGTTTTAGTAATGTTTACGCTATTGTTGACCTCGGTTGGAATGGCGCAAGTTGACAGAACAAAGGCTCCAGCACCTGGACCTGCTCCTAAAATTCAATTAGGAAACTATGAAACCTTTACCTTAGAAAATGGGTTACAGGTATTTCTTGTAGAAAATCATAAAACGCCAAAAGTATCATGGCAATTATTTGTTAATCGTGGTGTAGTTTCCGAAGGTGAAAACGCAGGCCTACAAAACATGATGGGTAGTGCATTAATGTCGGGAACTTCATCAAAAACAAAAGCTCAAATTGACGAAGAAGTTGATTTTATTGGTGCTCGAGTTTCTACTTCTTCTTACGGGGGATTTGCTAGTTCTTTATCCAAACATAAGGAAACAACGCTTAGTTTATTAAGTGATGTTATTTTAAATCCAACATTCCCAGCGGCAGAGTTGGAAAAAATGAAGAAACAAACACTTTCAGGTTTAATGGCAAACGCATCTGACCCTGGAGCTATGTCATCAAACGTAAGTTCAGTAGTTACTTTTGGAAAATCTCATCCGTACGGGGAGGTAGAAACTAGCGAAACTGTTGAAAGTCTTACGCCCGAAATGTGTAAGTCATTTTACAATACTTATTTCAAGCCAAACGTATCTTACTTAATTATTGTAGGAGATATCACCAAAAAAGAAGCTTTACCTTTAGTTGAGGAGAACTTTGGGGTTTGGACAAAAGGAGATGTTCCAACCGTGAAATTTGACACTCCAGTTGAACCAGCTACAACCCAGGTTGATTTTGTAAACAAACCTGGCGCTGTGCAATCAACAGTTAGTGTGGTTTACCCAGTAAACTTGAAACCAGGTTCTGATGATGCAATTAAAGCTAGCGTAATGAATGCTATTTTAGGTAGTTCTGGATTTATGGCACGCTTAATCCAAAACATACGTGAAGACAAAGCTTATACGTATGGAGCCTACTCTAGACTTTCGAAAGATGAATTAGTAGGCGACTTCTACGCAGGAGCAGAAGTTCGTAACGAAGTAACTGATAGTGCCGTTACTGAGTTTATTTTCGAAATGAAGCGTTTAATGAACGAGCCCGTTGGAGCGGAAGAATTACAAAACGTAAAGAACTATATGAATGGAGGTTTTGCCCGTTCTTTAGAGAGCTCACAAACTGTTGCTCGTTTTGCACTAAATACAGCGCGTTATAATTTACCAGCAGATTACTACGCCACATATTTAGAGAAACTTCAAGCGGTGACCTCTGAGGACGTCATGGAAATGGCTAAGAAATATCTGCGTCCAGAGAATGCTCATATCGTTGTTGTTGGAAACAAAGAAGAAGTAGCATCCACTTTGAAAAAATTCAACAAGGATGGTAAAATAAATTATTACGATGCTTTTGGAAATCCAGTTGCTGATGTAAAGGCAATTCCTGAAGGTGTAACTTCCATATCGGTTACGGAAGCCTATATTAATGCAGTTGGTGGAGCTGAGAAGTTAAAGTCAGTTCAGGCTAAAGATGTTACCATGCTAAGCTCCATGCAAGGTATGCCAATCGAATTAAGAATGGCAATGAAAGGATCTGATAAATTCTTGATGACTGTAAAAAGTGGAGCAATGAACTTACAAACAGTAAAAATTAATGGCGCCACAGGTTCAGCTTCTGGAATGATGGGTGAAAAGGAACTGACGGCTGAAGAAGTGGCGACCTATTTAGCAGATGCTTCTTATTTTGAAGAGTTGAATTTTACAGTTGAAAACACAAGTTTACTGCATATTGAAGAAGTAAATGGTGTTATGGCATACAAAATGGAAATACTTGATTATGAAGGTAATAAATCATATAACTTTTATGACATTAGTACCGGATTTAAAGTTTCCTCCGTAGCTACTCAAGATACTCCACAAGGTCCGATGACAAGCACGAGTTCATATAGTGACTACAAAGAACAAGATGGAATTATGTACCCTTCAACGATAATTGAAGATAATGCAGGACAAGTTTTAGAAATGAAAGTTGAAACCATTCAAATGGGAGGAACGGTTTCTGATTCTTTATTTGAATAACAGCAAACAATAAAAAAGAAAGGCCGGAAAGAAAATTCTTTCCGGCCTTTTTTTGTACCCATACATTTTTTTGAAAAATGTATTTTCTCACCGAGTAATACTATTTAAAACCCTCCGGTAACGGTTAAATAACCTTTTGGAGAATATACTTTTTGATCCTCCCCAATGGCATTAATCATGTAGTAATAGGTGCCATCCATTACTCTATTCCCCGATAAATCGTTGCCATTCCAGCCTTTATTGGGATCGTTACTCGTATAGACTAGTTGACCATTAACAGCATATATTGAAATCGAATAAGACTGTACGCCTTGAACATTCACTATGAACTCATCGTGCTCACCATCTCCATTTGGAGTGAAGTAATTACCTATTGTACCTATGGATGAAGATTCCGATTCTAGTTCATCCTTCAGTATCGCAGCTTCTTTAACCTCAACTACCGCTTTATCCATTACTACCGTTCCATCTTTCAATTTTGCGAGCATTGTAACAAAATAAACTCCTGGGTTTTCAAATTCATGATCAGGGTTTAACTCTGAACTTTCCGTTCCATCGTCAAATTTCCATTTTATCTCCTCTACTTCCCCTATCGAACTAAAGGAAACATTTAATGGTGCTACTCCACCGGCAGGATAAGCCTGAGCTCTTGACTGCTCCGAAATATCAATTGTAGCAGGAGCTTGACTAACTACTTCCGTTGAAATGGGATTACGTAACTGCTCATCTTCCTGTAAAACTGCAGCACTTTCACGCTCCAAAATTTTTCCTTGGGTAATCTCATTTTCCTCTATTTCAACCTTAGTAGCCTTTTCTTCTTTCTTACCTGATGACTGAGATAAATTAGAGATTTCTGACTTTTTTACAACCGCAGGTACAGAAACTGTTTCCTTGATCATCGGAGCTGTTGAAATTTCATTCACACTTTCCTCTTGTTTCGGAAAAAGTTCCTTGGTCACTAACTCTTTATTATTTACAGAAGAAACTACCTCTGTGATATTTTCCATGGGATCAGCAGTATTAAAAAGTGAAACAGCACCAATACTTGCTACAACGGTGGCTCCCACAACTAATCCAATAACGGCTTTTGTAGAAAGCGAAGAAACACCCGTTGAAGGCGCTACATTACCTAAAGAGGACTCAATACCACTCCACACTTTTGGATCCACAGGGACTTCAAAAGACTCAAATCGCTCTTTAAAAAGCTCTTTTATTATATCGTTTTCTTTCACCTTATGATTGTATTTTATCTAATTCTATTAATTCTTTCTGTAGCCATAACCGCGCCTTTCTATATTGCGATTTAGATGTGTTCTCAGTAATGTCAAGTTGATCTGCAATTTCCTTGTGGCCATAACCTTCTATAGCAAACATGTTGAATACTACACGGTATCCATCAGGCAACTTTTGTATCAAATTTAGTAACTCCTTAGTTCGAATTTCCGAAAATGCACTCTCATTTTCGTGAACTTCACCCTCGGCTTTTTCCAAATCCACCCCAAACTTATATTTCTTGTTTTTACGAATGACGTCTAAACAGGTATTTGACATGGTACGATGAACCCAGCCTCCAAAGGAACCTGAACTACTATATGACTCTAACTTTTGAAAGATCTTTATGAATCCATCTTGGAGCATATCATTTGCTTCATCCCTATTCTCAGCATATCTCAAACAAACTCCCATTAAACGGGGTGAATAGGTTTCAAACAACAGCTTCTGAGCACGAGCATTTTTTTCTAAGCACGCTTTTATTAATTCTTCCTCTGTCATTCTAATTTTCAGATTCTCTAGTACGATGTAAATTCATAAATAAAGGTTGCCTCAGGAATCATTTTTTTCCGATTTATCACAATTAGTTAAATTGAAGACTAATCATTCAAATATAAGATCTGTTATCTCAAATGCCCTGTGAAAAAACATCCCTTTTTCTATCATACAAAGCATTAAATTTCAACCAACTATAGTAACACAAACACACCTTGACCAAATAATTAAAATAATTGTGTCATAATTGCAATGCTTGGGATGAAATTCTTTTGGGATTTCCTACTGTAACCTAACATTGCATCATGAAAACTGGGGTACTATTCAAACTACTATTTCTCGCTGCAATTTCTACTTTGCTAACGTTTTCTTCATGTTCTAAAAAAGAAGAACTTGTCGCTTTTAAAGGTGCGGTCGTAAACGCGTCTAATAGGAGTGTCGCAGGAGCAAGAGTTCAAATCTTCAACTCGGCTGAAGACTGGTTAACCGGTCATAACGTTGTGGCCACCATGACCACCGATGTATTTGGCCAATTTGAAACGCAACCTATTTACGATGCGGGTGAATATTATATTTTTATAGAAAAGTACGATACCAGCAATTGGGAAATTAGAAAAGTGGAACAAGGTATTTACCCAAAGCTAACCATGCCTGAAGAAGCAGGAAGCACCCATATGGTGGATTATAATAATATGTCAACAATGGCTAACACTTCTTGGAAACTCACAAATATTCATCGGGAGTTTACAAAACCTGGAGCAACTGCTAAAGAATGGCAGTCGATTTGGGGCGGTGCCAATAATTGCAAAAGAGACAATGCAATTTATTTTAATAAAGACCTATCAATGCGTATTTCAGAAGGTGATTTTGTATGTTCAGGAGAAGAAAGAAATATTATCGGAACATTTATCCCGCCTTTAATTTTCAATTCGTCTAGTTGTCAAAATTTACCGTTAACCGCAATTGCGGTTAAAGAATTTGAGTTTTCGGGTTGGCCAAAAATGGAAGCACGTAATGCAAATATGTATTTGACCTGTTCAAATTCAAATCCTGAAGTTTACGTACATTACGTAAATGACAACAATTTGCAAGTTCTTGAAGTCTATTCCAGAACACGATAGTTTTACTTGAACGTTTAGTTAAAGCATTTACCCTTTATACGTAACACCTTGATTACTTGAACTTATAGTAATACATTATGCATTTCTGTTAAAATCTTTTACTTTAATTATCCTGTAAAATTGTTGGTACTAAACACACCACCATGCGAATAGCAAGAAAAACATCACTAGGTTTCTTAACCTATGCCATTGTTTTTGGATCCATTTTTATTCAAGGATGTTCAAAAACCGAGAAACACGAAGTTCAAGGTACGGTTTTAGATATAAACAAAAATCCTGTAGCCAGTGCAAAAATTGAAATATTTGAAAGTCCTGAAGATTGGCTGACAGGTCACAATGTTTTAGCTACTATGAGTTCCGATTTAATCGGTGAATTTGAAAGCCCTCAAATATTTGAAGAAGGAACTTATTATATTTTTGTTCAAAAGCATGACACCAGTAATTGGAATATAAGGGATGTAGAAGATGGTAAATACCCTACCATAACTCTTCCAATGGAGGGCAGAACGATTCAATCTGTAGAAGCGAATAATATGGGATTGCTTGCCAATACCTCATGGAAACTGACCAATTCCTTAGAAGAATACGAGATGTCTGGAACTAAAACCAAGCAATGGAGATCAATATGGGTAAATACCAACAATTGCAAAAAAGACAATACGCTTCATTTTGGTAAAGATTTAAGTCTACGAATCAGTGAAGGAGATGTTATTTGTAAAGACACGGAAAGGAATCTTTTAGGTTCTTTTGTACCGCCCATGATTTTTACTAGTTACAGCTGTGAAAACCTATTGTATACCTCGCAAAAAGTTAAACCGTTTACCTTTGAGGGTTGGGAAAGCATGAAGAATAAGCAAGCTGAAATGTTTCTAGCCTGCGACCAAGGCCTAGGCCAAATGTATATCGTTTACCAGATTAATAATAACACAAAAGGCCTTATGGTCTATACAAGAAGAGAGTAGAAAATTGTACAAAAAAAAAATCCGATGAAGGTCTTCATCGGATTTCTTTTGAGTAATAAATATATCTAGTATTTAATTTTTCGCATTCTAAGGTTCATTGGAGTAATTTCTAAATACTCATCATCCTTAATGTATTCCATAGCTTCCTCTAAAGAGAACTGAATTTTTGGTGCAATTTTCATTGCATCGTCCGTACCTGATTTACGCATATTGGTTAATTGTTTTCCTTTAACCAAGTTAATTTCTAAATCATTATCTCTTGAGTGTTCACCTACTACTTGTCCTTTATAAATAACATCACCGGATTCAACAAAGAATGTACCTCTATCTTGTAATTTGTTAAGCGCAAATGCAGTAGATGCTCCCTGTTCCATAGAAATGAAAGCTCCCTTACTACGAGCTACAATATCACCTTTATGCGGAGCAAACTCCTTAAACCTATGGGTCATAATAGCCTGACCTGCGGTTGCTGTCAGCATCAAGTTTCTAAGCCCAATAATACCTCTAGAAGGAATATAGAATTCTAGGTGCTGTAAATCACCTTTAGGCTCCATAATCATTAGGTCACCCTTGCGTTGAGTTACCAAGTTAATTGCTTTACTTGCTGACTCCTCAGGAACATCAATTACCATGATTTCATACGGCTCACATTTAACACCGTCAATTTCTTTAACGATTACTTGTGGTTTACCTACTTGAAGCTCATACCCTTCTCTTCTCATGGTTTCAATAAGAACAGATAAATGAAGTACTCCTCTACCAAAAACGTTGAACTTATCCTCCGTGTCTGTTTCCTCAACTCTTAAAGCTAAATTTTTCTCAGTTTCCTTAAATAAACGATCTCTTAAGTGACGAGAAGTAACAAACTTTCCTTCTTTACCAAAGAACGGTGAATTGTTAATGGTGAACAACATACTCATAGTTGGTTCATCAATAGCAATTCGTTTCATCTCTTCCGGCTCGTTGGCATCTGCAATAGTATCACCAATTTCAAAACCATCAATACCTACAACGGCACAAATATCACCTGAACGTACTTTTGAGATCTTTGCTTTTCCTAGACCAACAAATTCGTGCAGTTCTTTAATTCTAACCTTTTTCTTTGTTCCGTCACGTTTACAAAGAATGTAATCCTTACCTTCTTCTAAATCACCTCTAAATACACGACCAATTGCAATACGACCAACAAATGAAGAGAAATCCAAAGAAGTAATTTGCATTTGAGGAGTTCCTTCTCTGTAAGGAGATTCTGGAATCACATCAATAATCGCATCTAATAACGGACGAATATTATCAGTCTTATTATTATGATCAGTACTCATCCAACCCATTTTTGAAGAACCGTAAAGCGTAGTAAAATCTAATTGATCTTCTGTAGCTTCAAGGTTAAACATCAAATCAAAAACTTGTTCGTGAACCACATCAGGAGTACAGTTTTCCTTATCTACTTTGTTTACTACAACGATAGGTTTAAGTCCAAGCTCTAAGGCTTTACTTAAAACAAAACGTGTTTGAGGCATTGCCCCTTCAAATGCATCTACCAAAAGTAATACACCATCGGCCATTTTTAATACACGCTCAACCTCTCCTCCGAAATCCGCGTGACCAGGAGTATCAATTAGGTTAATTTTTACGTCTTTATAATTTACCGATACGTTTTTAGAAACGATTGTAATTCCTCGCTCTCGCTCAAGGTCATTGTTATCTAAAATTAAATCACCAGTTTCCTTGTGATCACCCATTGCCTCACACTCATGGATAATTTTATCCATCAATGTAGTTTTCCCGTGATCTACGTGAGCAATAATTGCTATGTTTCTTATTGATTGCATTCTTTAAATTTTGAGCGGCAAAAGTACTATTAAAAACGGATAATACAGATTAATTTAAGGTTATTCATTCATGAACTAATTCACGGCTAAATGTTTGTAAATCAAACATCACAATAACAGCTCAATAAACACCCTTTTTCCTGACCAATTATTATCGAATACCCTAAATTTGAAACCCAATATTATAGAGATGAAAAAGCAATTTATAGACCTAAGAAGTGATACGGTCACTGAACCCACATCCGCAATGAAGAAAGCCATGTTTGAAGCACCTTTAGGTGATGATGTCTTTGGAGAAGACCCCACTATCAATCTGTTAGAAAAAAAGGCTGCTGAAATGTTTGCTATGGAATCCGCTCTTTTTGTTCCATCAGGAACCATGTCTAATCAAATTGCCATTAAAGTCCATACCCAGCCTGGTGAGGATATAATATGTGATAATCTCTCACATATTTACCAGTATGAAGGTGGTGGTATTGGATTAAACGCAGGGTGCTCCACCAGTTTGATTACAACTCCATCGGGTCAGTTTTCTGCACATAACGTAGAACAATTAATATATCCTGATGACATCCATAAGCCAATTTCTAGATTAGTATCCGTTGAAAATACGTGTAATAAGGGTGGTGGATCTACATGGGATATTAAACCATTAAAAGAAATTAAGACGGTGTGCGACCAACATGATTTAAAATTTCACCTTGATGGTGCTAGATTATTTAATGCGCTGATAGCCAATGATCAATCGCCCAAACAATACGGAGAGTTGTTCGATACTATTTCCATTTGTTTATCAAAAGGTCTAGGAGCACCGGTGGGTTCTATACTTCTTGGATCAATAGCAGACATTCATAGGGCGAAGCGCTACCGAAAAGTTTTTGGCGGAGGAATGCGTCAAGCAGGAATTTTAGCAGCGGCAGGAATTTACGCGCTTGACCATCATATAGAAAGATTACATGAGGACCATAAAAATGCGAAGGAAATTGAAAATACCTTGCTTGATTTGCCATGGATTAAATCTGTCACGCCAGTAGAAACCAACATTGTCATTTTTGAACCTCAAAAAGAATTTAATGATTCCCAAATAACTCAAGCTCTGAAAGAAAAAGGAATCTTAATCTCCAGTATGGGACCACGCAAGTTGCGAATTGTGACCCACCTAGATATTTCGGATTCGGAATATTATTTCCTGAAAAAAACACTTACAACCCTTTATGTTTAAGCTGGAATCAATTACCGGAATATAATTTCATGGTAATCAAGTTGGTAAAAATTAAATTGACATTTTCACCAACTTATACTTTTTTAAAAGGCTAAATATTCTATAATTGCTGCAATTAATTTTTTATATAACTAAAAACAACTCGAAATGAAAAAATTGTTGACCTTATCAGCAGTGGCTGTTTTTGCCATTGGTCTAACTACATCATGTAAAAAAGATTATACATGTACTTGCACTAGCACATCAATAGGAAATGAAACTTATTCAATTCCTAAAGCTAAAAAGGATGATGCAGAAGCGGCTTGTGAAGTATTTAACACAACCTATTCTCAGGCTGGAGGATCTTGTTCTCTATAGTCTGAATTAAATTATTTAGATGCCAAAGTCATACTTTGGCATTTTTTTTTTGTTTTTTTTTATGATTTCCGCATTGCGTTTTACTCTTGGATTAATCTTTTTAGTATTTGGAATAGCTAAACTTTTCCCCATAGAAACCTTTGAGAACCTTTTAGTGAATCAGGACCTATCAAATTGGTATAGTGCTCCTATATTTGCTCGATTAATTGTTTTTTCAGAGGTATTACTAGGAACTTTAATCCTTTTAAAATTCAATTCAAAAAAAACACTTTTAATCTCCTTGGTAGTTTTGGTTGCACTAACCGTTTATTTAATTGTTTACTTAATTCTTCATGGTAATCAAAATGATTGTGGCTGTACGGGACAATTAATTGAACTTAATAGTTATTGGTCCATTTTGAAAAACCTTGTTTTAATTGGAATTACTTTATTTCTAATAAAAACACAGACTCCTAAAACTTACACTAAGCCAAGGCAAATTCTTGCAGGTTCTATTATTTTTTCAACCGCTGTAGTTCTAATTTTCGCTCCATTTTATATTCAACCAGATCCATCTGAAAGACTTAATGTCAAAATTGATTTAGATGTAATTCCTAACCTAGAATTAACTGGCAACCCTATTGATTTTCAAAATGAAAATCTGTTAGTGTTTTTTGTGAGTCCTAAATGTCCTCATTGTCATTTAGCCATACAAAAACTAAAAGTGATTCAAAACACCAATGATATTTTACCAACCTATTTAGTCTTTTATGGGTACGAAGAAAATGTAAAGAAATATGTTAAGGATAACAACTTGGACTTTCCTTACGTAGTTTTCCCAGATCAAGAGTTTATGCGAATAGTGTCTGGAAGCTTCCCTACTATTTTTCATGTAAATAAAGGTGTATTAGAACACCAATGGACCGGGGATAAATTTAACCCCGAGGAAATTATCACCTTACCAAGGGCACTTTCATTCCAATAAAAAAGCGGAGAAGTTACCCTCTCCGCCTTAAGTATATCCAAACCTATCGATTTATTTTTTCTCTTCCTTTTTCATTAATTGAATTGGATTTTTCACTTTAGTTGATAATAAGGCAAAGTCCATTACTTGACTCATATCTTCTACAAAGTGAAAGCTTAAGCCTTTCAAATATCTATCATCAATATCTTCAATATCCTGACGGTTATCTTCACACAAAACGATGGTATTAATATTCGCTCTTTTTGCGGCTAATATCTTTTCTTTTATTCCTCCTACTGGAAGTACTTTTCCTCTTAAGGTAATCTCACCCGTCATCGCCATTTTATTCTTCACCTTACGCTGAGTGAATAAGGACGCTAAGGCGGTGAATATTGTGATACCTGCCGATGGCCCATCTTTAGGAATTGCTCCTGCTGGTACGTGCAAATGCACATTCCATCTATCAAAAACCCCAGGTTCTAGACCTAAATCAGCAGCATGTGCTTTTAAATATTGCATGGCTACAGTAGCTGATTCTTTCATCACACTACCTAACTGACCGGTTAAGGTAATTTGACCTTTACCTGGCGTTAAAGAGGTTTCAATAAATAGAATATCACCACCTACAGAAGTCCAAGCCAATCCAGTAACTACACCGGCAATATCATTACCTTCATATTTGTTTCTTGCATGTCCCGGACCAATGATTCCCTTTAAATCTTCTGGTTTGATTTCCGTATCATACTCCTCTTCTAAAGCAATATGCTTAGCCGTTTGACGAATCAACTTAGTGATACGTTTCTCTAGGTTACGCACACCTGACTCTCTAGTATACTCTTCTACCAATTTCACCACTGTCTTATTTGGTGCTTGAAATTGATCTTTAGAAATACCGTGCTCTTTTAATTGCTTTGGAATTAAATGTTTTTTAGCGATTTGAGATTTTTCCTCAACCGTATAACCGTTCACTTCAATGATTTCTAAACGATCACGTAGAGCAGGTTGAATAGCTGCCAAATTATTAGCAGTAGCTACAAACATTACTTTTGACAAATCGTAATCCATCTCCACGAAATTATCGTAGAAAGTAGCGTTTTGTTCTGGATCTAGTACTTCTAATAAAGCAGATGATGGATCTCCATGAGCTCCATGTCCTACCTTATCAATTTCATCCAAAATGAATACTGGATTAGATGATCCTGCTTTTTTCAAACTTTGAATTACACGTCCGGGCATTGCTCCGATATAGGTTTTACGATGACCTCTAATCTCCGCTTCATCACGTAAACCACCCAAAGACATTCGAACGTATTTTCTATCTAAAGCCTTGGCTATACTTTTACCCAAAGAAGTTTTACCAACTCCTGGAGGGCCTGCCAAACAAAGAATAGGCGCTTTCATGTCTTTTTTGATTTTTAAAACAGCCAAATGCTCTAATATTCTCTCCTTTACTTTTTCTAAGCCAAAGTGATCTTGATCCAATACCTTAGTGGCACGTTTTAAATCAAAATTGTCTTTAGTGTATTCTTCCCACGGCAATTCTAAAATAGTATCAATGTAATTAGATTGAACAGAATATTCAACTCCAGATGGATTTAACCGTTCCAATTTAGCCAATTCCTTGTCGAAAGTTTCTTGAACCTTTTTAGGGAATTTCTTGCTTTTCGCGCGTTTTTTATAATCCTGTAATTCTTGATCAACTGGATTACCTCCTAACTCTTCTTGAATCTGACGCATTTGTTGATTCAAGAAATACTCTCGCTGTTGTTTATCAATATCAACCTTAACTTTACTTTGAATATCATTCTTTAATTCTAAAATTTGATGTTCTTCTGTTAAGATTTCCAGCAATTTCTCCGCACGGACCATCAAATCCAAGGTGCTTAATAGGTCTTGTTTAATATCAACTGTACGGTCTAAATTACTCGCAATAAAATTTACTAAAAAGGAAGGACTCTCAATATTCTTAATAGCCACCGAAGCTTCAGACGGAATATTTGGAGATTCACTAATGATGCGATTAGCTAATTCTTTTATTGAATCAATAAGGGCATCAAATCGTTTATCCTCGGTAATTGTTTCCGCGGGTAATGCATTAACGTTTGCTATAAAATACGGTTCTGTTTGAACCATATCCATAATTTGAAATCTGCGTTGACCTTGAATAATAACCGTCTTACTACCATCCGGCATTTTAAGCATTTTAATAATGCGCGCCACAGTTCCTACTTCATTTAAATCATCTGAAGTTGGGTTTTCGGTTTTCGGATCTTTCTGAGCTACCACACCAATAGTTTTGGTGCTATTCATGACATCCTCAATTAATTTTAAAGACATGTCTCTACCCACCGTAATTGGAATAACTACTCCAGGGAATAAAACATTATTTCTTAATGGTAAAACGGGAAGCGATTCTGGAACCTTCTCATTATTCATTCTATTCTCATCATCTTTCGAAAACAAAGGAATGAATTCTGTGTCCTGATCTATAACGCCACTTAATCCTAATATATCTAAATTCATGTGTGTCTACTTTTTGTTAGCAATTCCTATAAAAAAAAAGCTATTTGCGGAAAGTCAATAGTGATGCCAAATGAATTTAGCTATCAATACGTCACCCTCTTCGGTAATTCTGTCCGAATTATTTTAGGTTCTTACGATAAATGGCAGTATTGTCAAAAATGGTTTTGATAATATTTTCTTCTACCTCATCATAAGCTAATCCTCTGCGCCCCATCATTGCCACCGCTACCTCAGCGGCTTTATTGTATCTAAACTCAATCATTCCAGCTGCCCCACCCCATGCAAATGAAGGAATGAAGTTACGTGGAAATCCTCCGCCAAAAACATTGGCACTTACGCCTACCACTGTTCCCGTATTAAACATCGTATTAATACCTGATTTTGAATGATCACCCATTATTAAACCGCAAAATTGTAATCCTGTATTGGCAAATCTTCCGGTATCATAATTCCATAAACGTACCTTGGCGTAGTTGTTCTTAAGATTAGAGGTATTGGTATCCGCACCTAAATTACACCACTCTCCAATTACCGTGTTTCCAATAAAACCATCATGTCCTTTATTAGAATATCCGTATATAATAGAATTACTAATTTCTCCCCCTGCTTTACTATGTGGTCCAATGGTGGTTGCTCCATACACTTTTGCGCCCATTTTTAATCCTGCATGTTCACAGAGGGCTAATCCACCTCTAACCAAAGAGCCTTCCATCACCTCGGCATTTTTACCAATATAAATAGGTCCAGTTTTAGAGTTTAAGGTAGCCCCTTCCACAACGGCTCCTTTTTCTAAAAATATTTGATCTCCAATTAAGATATTGGATGAGGATATAGGTTGTGATTCTCTCCCTTCGGTAACCAAATCAAAATCAATTTGCATGGCCTTGGCATTTTTGGAAAACAAATCCCATGGATGCTCAATAAGCAAAACATCATTGGTATATTCTTCATCTCTTTCAAATGCATAAGTGGAATCCAAAAATTCAAAGATTCCCTCTTCTTTTACCCTGGCAGCCAAAGTTTGCCCCGCCTTAACTAAACGCTCTCCTATTTGAAGCTTAGAAATAGCATCACACAACTTCTTTTCTGGGCATAAACCACCATGAATCATTAAGTTATCGCCACTTACGTTCATTGGGAATTTGGTAGCCAAATAATCTTCAGTAGCGTATGAAACTTTTGCACTCAGCGTTTTCTCCCACTTTTCATTTATGGTCAGTATTCCAACCCTTAAATTTCCTACTGGACGTGTGTATGTAAGGGGTAATAATTGAGATCTAACATCTCCATCAAATAATATAATGTTCATGCGTATTTCATTTTTTTCAAATGTAGTAAACCCAAGAGCTATGCAAGCTAAACCGAGGTCAATTACTTAAATTTTTTATGCACAAAAAAAGCCCCATTCAAATGAATGGGGCTTCTCAATATAGTCTTGCGAATTCTTATTTCTTGTTGAATTTCGCGTATTTGTTCTTGAACTTGTCAATTCTACCAGCCGTATCAACGAATTGAATTTTACCAGTGTAGAATGGATGAGATTTGTCAGAGATATCTAATTTAATTAGAGGATACTCATTTCCATCTTCCCAAACAATAGTATCTTTAGTATTTGCAGTGGTTTTACCTAAAAAAGTATCTTCAGTGGTCATGTCTTTAAACACTGCTAATCTGTACTCACTTGGATGAATGTCTTTTTTCATCTTATATAATTTTTTTGTTCTATTCTTAATTTTACCCCTTGAGCTAGTTGGTAAGGCCAACTCAATTTCGGGCTGCAAATATACTCAATTCCAATAGATATCCGAATTTTATTAAAAATCTTTCTTGCAGTTATTTACACTCCATTGTGAACAACAGAAAAGTTAGGGAGTAAAACAATATTTTTAAACCTTTACCGTATGGAATCCCTGATTACATTTGCAGCAACACAATTGATGAAAAAAATACTATCCATACTTCTATTGGGATTCCTAATTATCACGGTTTCTTGTAAAAAGGAGAAATTCTCGAATAACCCTAGTGATAAGCTAGCCTTTAGTGTAGACACGCTTAAATTTGATACCGTTTTTAGCACTTTAGGTTCAACCACCAAAAGAATTTTAATCTATAATAATAATCCTGGAACAGTTACTATTTCTAAGATTTCTTTAAGAGGAGGAAATAGTTCCATATTTAGAATGAACGTTAACGGGCAGCCAGGCACCCAATTCAACAATATCGAAATATTAGCAAACGACAGCATGTTTGTTTTTGTGGAGGTCACCGTGGATCCTAGTAATGAAAATAATCCTTTTGAAATTATTGAAGAAATGCAGTTCACCACCAACGGCAATGCGCAAAGTGTCATTTTAACTGCTTGGGGGCAAAATGCGTATTATTATAAACCCAACCTTTACATTAATGGCTTACCTCCTATTTCTCACATTAGCGACTATCCTGATTATTTCCCTGTGGGTTCAGTGATAGATTTGCCCAACGATAAACCCCATGTCATTTTTGGTTTTTTAATGATTGATTCAGCAATAACTCTTAATATTAAAGCTGGAACGCAGCTACACTTTTATGATCAATCCGGATTATGGGCCTACCGAGGTTCCACCTTGAATGTCAACGGAGAGTTGGGTAATGAAGTCGTTTTTCAGGGGACGCGTTTAGAAGCTGGTTTTGATGATATTCCAGGTCAATGGGATCGTATTATTTTAAATGAAGGACCCGCTGATCACACCTTTAATAACGCGATTATTAAAAATCCATTTATTGGCATTCAAGCAGAGGAATTTTACTTAGACGGGGTACCTCAATTGGCAAACAATAAGGTGAAAATGTTTAATACGGTTATTAAAAACAGCGGTGGATTGGGCATGTTAGTTAGAAACCATAATATTCAAGCCGATAATGTTTTAGTAACCAATTCGGGAAATATTTTAGTGGGACTTCAAGGTGCAGGAACCCATTCTTTTAGACATTCTACCATAGCCAATTACTGGCCTAGCAGCAGGTCAGATGAATCTGTTTTAATGACAAATTATTTTTATTTACCTACTTCAGGAGGAGGTCAGTTAGAAGTAGCTGGAGATTTAAATGTAGAATTTCTAAATACTATTATTTATGGTACTTCTGATGAAGAGTTAAGTACAGATTCAAACAGTACTGCGCAGTTCAATTACATTTTTGATCACTGTGTTCTTCGAACTAAAAAAGATACGCTACATCCTGGATTAACTGGTAAGTTTTCGAATATGGTTTTGAACCCTTCCACCCCGTTTGGGTATAACAATCCACTTTTTGAGGACCCATATAACAATGATTTTCTACTACACGATTCTTCCAGAGCTTTAAATAAGGGGAACATTTCGATAACCGACACCCTATTACTTGACTTAAAAGGGGACGCTCGAGGAACCCCTCCTGATTTAGGTAGTTACGAAAAGTAGGATACCTTTGTAGTCATAGAAATGGTACTATGGCAAAATACATCAGATTGCATCCAGATAAACCAGACCCAAAGGTTGTTGGCGAAATTGTAAAGGAACTAAAAAATGGGGCGGTAATAATATACCCAACGGATACTGTGTATGGGGTGGGCTGCGATATCACTCAGCCGAAAGCCATAGAACGCGTAGCCAGAATAAAAGGTACTGCAGCAAAAAAGGCCAATCTAGCTATTGTTTGCCATAACTTAAGCCATCTTTCCTCCTTTGTGCGTCCCATTTCAAATACGGTATTTAGAGTTTTAAAAAAATCTCTACCTGGAGCGTTTACATTCATTTTACCAGCTAACACCAATGTTCCGAAGGTGTTTAATACCAAAAAGAAAGAAGTAGGAATTCGTGTACCTGATCATCAAATTCCACAGGCCATAGTAGAAGAACTGGGAAACCCAATTGTAACCACCTCAGTTATAGATTTGGATGAATTGTTAGAATATACGATGGATCCAGAAATGATTTTTGACCGATTCAAAGATCAAGTAGATATTGTAATTGACGGAGGTTATGGAAACAACATAGCTTCAACAGTTGTACTAGTAGAGGATGACTCCTTTGAAGTGTTGCGGCAAGGATTAGGTGAGCTACAAGTATAAAAATTCTATCTAATCGGAATATTTTTTAGGACTCCCTGGGTTACGTGAATGGTATCTAAAATAGTTGCGTTTGCAGCTTTGTAAGAAAATGATCCCTGAACCTGCGTTCTTAGTGTATTAATACTTGTAATTTTCACTTCACCTTCATAAGCAATGTAACTATTCGAAACACTATCTATATTGGGAGTATACCTGTCTCTTATACACATCTCCGAGCCCACGAGACTCCTGAGCATCTCG
>OLHJ01000083.1_pt1 | contig 37085 bp, 36 predicted proteins | sample 1609491 | NCBI WGS metagenome assembly OLHJ01 (sample SAMN05416861, study PRJEB24817) | seawater metagenome | isolation source: Sea water | place: Canada:Atlantic | collected 2013-11
GCTTATAAATAGTTGATCATTTTCAATTAATTTTTCTCCAAATAATTCTGAAAGTCGACCCGGTGCAATTCTTCTTAATAAGTCCATTTGCCATAATCTGTCCTGTGCGTGAACAAAACCCAAAACAGTCATCGCGTCTAATTCATCTTCTGCATAAACATGTGGAATTCCAAAATCGTCAAAATAAACTGTAGTTTCTGAAGAGATATTTTTTAAATCCAATTCTCCAGCATAACTAGGTTTTAAATGATTGTAATACAATCCCCCAACTAAGGCTGTTAAAACAATAATTGCAATAATAAATTTTAATGTTATTTTGAAAATGCGCATCGGTATTTTTAGATTTAGGAAAAGTAAATATAATGTATTTGGCTAGAAAAATAAATCCATTTCCTTTGTAGTTTTGTACCTTCATCAAAATAAAATTAAAAAAATGAACAAGCAATTATTGTTAAATAAACGGCCTGAAGGCCTTCCAGATGAGGATACTTGGAAGTATGTTACCAGTCCTATTCCAGAACTTAAAGATGGTGAAGTGTTGATACAACACCATTACATTTCTTTAGATCCAGCAATGCGAGGCTGGATGATGGATCGAAAATCATATATACCTCCGGTAGAAATTGGCGAAGTAATGCGTGCAGGTGCAATTGGTAAAGTATTAAAATCGAACAATCACCCAACATTTAAAGTGGATGATTGTATCGTAAGCTGGGGTGGGGTTCAAGAATACGAAATTACATCTGGTGAAAATTGCTATAAAGTAGATGATTCTTTAGTTCCTATGCCTAAATATTTAGGCTCCTTAGGTATGCCTGGTATGACTGCATATTTTGGGATTTTAGAAGTTGGGAAGGTTAAGGAAGGAGATATTGTATTGGTTTCTGGTGCAGCAGGTGCTGTTGGAAGTTTAGTTGGTCAAATAGCTAAGCTAAAAGGATGTATTGTTATTGGTATCGCTGGAGGAAAGAAAAAATGTGATTATATAATAAATGAATTAGGCTTTGATGCAGCTATAGATTATAAATCTGAAGACCTTTATGAAGCTATAAATGAAAAATGCCCAAAAGGAATCGATGTCTATTTTGATAATGTAGGAGGAGATATTTTAAATGCAGCGCTTTCTAAATTAAGACTAAATGCAAGAGTAGTGATTTGTGGAGCAATTTCTCAATACAATAACAAAAAGGATGTGATTGGACCTAGTAATTATTTGTCTCTATTGGTAAACAGAGCTACTATGCAAGGAATGGTTGTTTTAGATTATACTAATGATTACCATACAGCAGCTCAAGAAATGGGCATGTGGATGATGCAAGGAAAGTTAAAAAGCCATGAAGATATTTATGAAGGAATTGAAAATTTCTACGAAACTTTTTTACGATTATTCTCAGGAGACAAAATGGGTAAATTAATTTTAAAAGTTATTTAGAGGACATATCAAATCTATAAATATTAAAAAAGGCTGAATTTTTTAAAATTCAGCCTTTTTATTTTAATTAAAATTGGTTAATTCTAATTTGTACTTAGTCTTTTATGACGTCTTTTTGAGTTCCATGTAAAAGTCTTTGTACTGCTCAATTTTTCTGTAAGTTGATTACTGTTTAAAGTTCTCATAATTTATATATTTAAATAAGTTTTTTATTAATTTTAAATCCTATACAAAAATACGACATTCTTAAAATACAATCTAATATTAGTCTAATATTATATAATATTTAACGTATATAAGGATAAGTTAAGAATATGAAAATTATTCATGTTTATGTTAGAACTTTAAAATACTATGATATATGATTTTTATCATTCTTAAAATGAGGTCTATAAAGTAATTTTGGAGCTAATATTAAAACTTCAAAATATGAAAAATTTAATGCTTGGTTTTACAGTAATTTTTGCCTTTGGATTAAATACATTGGCACAAGAAATTGCACCCTATATTAAAATAGGAGAAACAAATGAAGAAATACAAAAAGCATCAGAAGATGTGATAAAAGTATTAGAAAAAAACTCATTTAAAGTACTTGGTTCTTATAATCCTGCTGGAAATAGTAATTTAAAAGTTATTGCTTTTACTAGAAACGATATAAAAAACACGGTGATTAAAGTTAAAGATAGAGGAGCTTTAGCTGCAATTTTCAAAGTTGGTTTGGTAAGAGATAATGGTAAAGTCATCATGTCTTATACAAATCCGGATTATATCTTAAGAGCTTATTTGCAGGATGATTTTGATAAATATAAAGCTGAACTTCAAAGCTTTGGCGATGATATAAAAACTACTTTCTCTGTAATGGGAAATAGTTTCACTCCATTTGGAGGAACAGTGGATGCAGATGATTTAAAAAAATATCATTATAAAATAATGATGCCTTATTTTACAGATCCTGTTGAATTGAAGGAATTTAATTCCTTTGAAGAAGGAGTTCAGGTTATCAAAAACAATTTAGATGCCAATAAAGGGAATACAAAACTGGTCTATCAATTAATATATACTTCTGAAAAAGTTGCTGTGTTTGGTGTTGGGCTACAAAGTAAAGAAAGTGGAGAACCTTACTTTTTACCAAAAATAGGAGAAGCACATGCAGCAGCATTGCCTTATGAAATTATATTGCAAGGTAAAAAAGCAACCATACTACACGGAAAATACAGAATTGCATTGCATTGGCCAGACCTTACTATGGGAACTTTTATGAAGATAATGAGTACACCAGGAGATATAGAAGATACTTTCGAAAAGCTTTGTCAATAATTAAATCTGTATCTATTACTAATTTAACAAACCTATTATTTCAAATTTGAGAAAGAATAGGTTTGTTTTCAAAGCGTTAAAATGCTCTATTTGTTTCCATTAAATCATTCATTTTTATATCTTTAGTAAAAATAAAAAGCCATGAAAAAAATATCCCCTTTATTATTGATCTTAGTAATTTTTACAAGTTTTACTTATGCCCAAACCAAAGAAGAAAAAAAACAAATTAAAGAAAAATTAGCTCAAGAAGAATTTGAATCCACAAAAAAAATAATTGATTCAAAAATGTATGTTTTTGATGCCACTTGGTTAACAACACAAAATGCAAGGCGAATAAATATAATGGGTAATATTAATCAAATTGAAGTTAAAAGCGATTCAACTAAGGCTTCTTTACAATATTTCGGAGTTGTTACAGTAAGTAGATTTAGCAGTGAAAGTGGTGTAAATTTTGATGATAAAATTGAAGATTATATAGTAAAATATAATGATAAGAAAAAGAAAATATTTATAAGCTATACAGCAAGAAATAAAGGTGAAAAATACGACATATCCATAACTGTTTTTAAAGATGGCTCCGCATTTGTAGATTTATATGGTACTTATAGAAATAATATCACTTATGAAGGGACTATAGAACCAATAATAATTAACAATAAGAAAAAAAAGAAATGAGAATGTGATGATATTTATCATTTCATGTACCAATAAACTTCCTTAATTTTAATTGTAATTTTTAAAACTATAGTGATGAATGAAAACACAAATAGTAGCAAACAACACAATGAATTTGGCAGAAAAATTTTGTCCATTATAGCACAAGTTCACCCCTATGTAAAGCATCGATTATATACTGCTGAAACTAGAGGAGTTATACCTCATAATATGTATAATAGTACCGGGATTATAGATGATGCCATTGTAAAGTTATATGAAAAGTATGAGGGGAAATTAAGCGACGAACAAGAAATAAAACTTAAACTATTTTCAATTGTAAGTCAAAGATTAAGCTTACTTTTTATAAAAGAAGCCTTCCACAAGGAAACCATGAGTACCAATCAGATATTAGGAAATGAACTTAAGCTATTAGAAGAAAATATGGAGATGGATGTTAATGATGACCTTTCTATGGAAGAGGATTTAGATGATATTTCTTATCACCAAGCAGATATAAAAAAACCTATATATCTTTATGCTGATGCAGAAAAAAATATAATTAATACTCTAGACATGCATGATAGTAGGATAGATATTGATAAAGAGAAAAGAATGGCTTTTAATAAAGTATATAATTGGTTGCCTCTTAAAACTTCTAATGTTTTAGATTTATTTGTATTTGGAAAATTAAATTATGACGAAATAGCACTTATTAAGGGTGTGGATACTCAAAGTATTAAAAAAACTATTCAGGCAGTTGGAAAAACATTCAGAAAAAATTTGAATTAATAGTTCCTACTCTCAAAAGTATATTTTTCAAACCTTAACATTTAAACTTCCATTTTTTTGTAATTTACACAAAGTAAAAAATAAATACAAAAAGATGAAAAAGAAAATTACTATTTCCCCAAAGAAAATGTTTGCCTTCAAATTCATTCTATTTTTTCTATTGGCATTACCACTTGGCTTATTTGCACAAACAAATAATAATCTTCCACTAGAAGTACCCGATGATCCTTATGTACAAGTTTCAAGAGATCAAATGGAAAAAGGGCCAGCTTATAGAGTTATGAATAGTGAGTATTTTACTGTCCAGGTAAATATTGATGAAGATGGAAACGATATTATTGGAGATGCTGGGAACGAGACTTCTATTGCAGTTGATCCTACAAACCCTAATCGAATGGTAATTGGTTGGCGACAGTTTGATACTGTAAATAATAATTTTCGGCAAGCTGGATATGGATATTCTACAGATGGAGGTTTAACATGGACCTTTCCTGGAGTTTTAAATCCTGGAGTATTTAGATCGGATCCAGTATTAGATTTTGATGCAGAGGGTAATTTTTATTATAATAGTTTACAAGGTACTTTCGAATGTGATGTTTATAAAATTGATGATGGAGGTGTGGAATGGAACCCACCAGTACCAGCAAATGGAGGTGACAAACAATGGATGCGGGTAGACAGAACAGATGGAATAGGAGCTGGGAATATTTATTCCAATTGGAATATTAGTTTTTCTACTTGTGCTTGGGACTTTACGAGATCTATAGATGGAGGAGATAGTTTTGAAGAATGTGTTCCTGTAGATGGAGCTCCTCGTTGGGGTACAATAGCTGTAGATGCAGACGGTGCTCTTTATATATGTGGAGCAATCGATTCAGATCTTGTTGTTATAAAATCTACTACTGCTCAAGATCCTAGCATACCTGTAACTTTCGACTCTGTTGTAACGGTTGACCTTGATGGAGAACTATCCGCATTTGGTGGCATTAACCCACAAGGATTGATTGGACAAATGTGGGTTGATGTTGATATTTCTGGAGGTGCTGGACATGGAAATGTTTATGTCTTAGCTTCCGTAGAGCGTAATTCAAATAATGATTTGGCAGATGTCATGTTTGCTAAAAGTGTAGATGGAGGAGCAACTTTTTCAGCACCAATGCGAATTAACACCGATGCAGGAACTGATAATATTCAATGGTTTGGAACCATGTCTGTTGCACCAAATGGCAGAATAGATGTAATTTGGTTAGATACAAGAGATGCACCATCTGGCTCAGATGATTCTAGACTCTATTATTCTTTTTCTGAAGATCAAGGAGAAAATTGGTCTACTAATGAGCCTTTATCTATCGCTTTCGATCCGCATGTGGGTTATCCTCAACAAAACAAAATGGGAGACTATTTCGATATGGTTTCCGATAATGAAAGCGCACATTTAGCTTGGGCAAATACTATTAATGGAGGGCAGGATGTTTATTATACGCATATAATACCTTCAGATATATTGGCTGTCAATAATTCAATATCTACAATTTCAGAAGCTATTATTTATCCAAATCCATTTAATGAGGAAACCACTATTTCTTTCTCGCTTAAAGGAAATGAAAAAGTAACTGTGGAAGTGTATGATATTCTTGGAAGAAAACAAACAACACTTTTAAATGAAAAAGTATCGGGTAATAAATCTATTATTTGGGATGGATATAGAGGTATTGGTCAACGACTTAGCACAGGAATTTATTTTGTATCTATTCAAGCTGAATCTGGCCGTTCAGTAATAAAAGTGGTATTAAAATAATTTTTTATAAATTTGGTTAACTAACAATTTATAAAACTTAACATGAATAAGATAAAACCAATTCAAATAGCCCTTTTTGTTTCCCTTTTAATTTTTCAAACAAATTTTGCTCAAGAGCAACCAAGCGAAAATACAGATGCAGTTACGCCTATTAAAATTGGGGCCAAAGTTGGTTATAGTTTGGGGAAACTAACAAATTCTGAAACCAACATATATACAGAAGACTATGAGTCTGTTAGCGGAATAGATTGGGGTTTTACAGCAGAGTTTGGTCTTACAAAATTAATATCTATTCAAACTGAAATTAACTTCACAGAAAGAGGAGGGAAGCGTACAGGGACTCAACCCATTACAGGAAATGCATTAAGTGAACAACTAAATCTATTCTTGCCATTTTTGGGATTGCCTTTAATAACGGATGCTAATCCTTTATATGCAGAATTTGAGAGTGAATCTGAACTAAAATATTTGGAATTTCCTGTTTTAGTTAAATTTGGATGGGGTAATGATTTTAGATTTTATGGAGAAGTTGGGCCTTATGTTGGAATATTATTATGCGCTACACAACATACTAGTGGTTCCAGTAAATTCTATTATGATGCAGAAGGAACGAATTCGGTTTATGTTCCAATAGGAGATGATCTTACTCAATTGGTAGAATTACCAGCACAATCTTTAAATGCAGAAACCAATACGAAAGAAGATTTAAAAACTGTAAACTTTGGAGGAATTGCAGGAATAGGAGTAATTAAAAAGATAAATGATAAAAGTGAAATTTACTTAGATGCAAGAGCTTCTTATGGTTTTAACTCAATTCAAATAAAAGAAGATTATGGCAAAAGCCATATTGGTGGTGTTATAATTTCTTTGGGTTATGTATATAAAATACAATAACTAGTTTTTATTTTTCTCTAGTAATTTTTCTAATAATTGATCATAGTCAATAATATCGGTATGTAAGGTTCCGCCATAATTAATTATTGGAGAAGTGATGGTATCAAGACCAATAACATATTTTTTTAAAGCTTCTGCTTTTGATACATTTTCAGTAAGATTAATGCTTTTGTACTTATAGGTTCCATTATCTAAGGACTTAATTAAAGTATCACAAGTAGTACATTTTTCTGAAATATAAACAGTAATTGGTTTTAATGGGTCTATTTTTATTTTAGTAAATTCTGGCTTAATTACTCGGCTCGAAAGACTGTCATTAGCAATTATGGAGTAGGTGTAACGCGGATCTTGATCTCTTTCTATCACCAAGCTCTGAACTTTAACTCTAGATGCACCTGGTATTCTCGTTAACCTAGGTTTACCAGCACGTTGCCTAAACCCAGTTCCTTTTACGGTAAGTAAAATATCAAAATCTTGTAAGTTTTCATTTACTGCATATAAAACAAGGCGGTTTTTTTCAATTTCATCTTCAATTTTAATCTTTCTATTTTGTGCAAATCCATTTAATGAAAATGAAAAAGCGATAATTATACTAAAAAGTATTTTCAACATGTATTTTTATTTAAAATTGAATATCCTATTAATTGATAAGTTCTATCTTCTACCTAATTTGATAACTTTCCCTTCTCTTAAAACAGTAAGTTCTATTGAGTCCCCTTCATTTCTTTGTTCCATCATGGTTGAAATATTTAGTAGAGATTGATCTGTTATTTCCACCTCAATACCATTAAATGCCAAAATTATATCTCCTCCTACTAGAATTTTAGCACCGGCAATTGTCATTTCTACATCTCCACCTCTAAGACCAATAACGCCAAAAGGAGAGGACAAAACTACTTTTTGAATAAGTAGTCCAGTTTCTTGAGGGATGTTAAATATATGAGCCATTTTTCCAGTTAAAGGAACCATTTCCACACCAGACCAAAAAGGTTTTTTTTCAAGAAGCAATTTTTTGGTTAAGTTAGAAGTTGTTGCAAAACCAATACCTTCAAAGCCGCCAGATTTAGTTAGTATATTACTAACAATACCGATTACTTCTCCCTGCATATTAAACATTGGACCTCCTGAGTTTCCAGTATTTATCGCAGCATCTGTTTGAATATATTCATATTTAGTAAAGGGATTTTTATCTTCTATATTTCTTTTAAAACCACTTACATAACCTGAAGAAAAGGAATGTCCTAATCCAAAAGGAGCACCTACTACAAATACTTTCGAGCCAACTTTAGCTTTATCAGAATCCCCTAATATTACTGTAACAGCATTTTTTCTAGGATATAGAAGCTCAATTAATGCAACATCTGCAGTATTATATGATGAAATCACATTGGCTGGAATAACCTCTCCATCATAAAATTCTACATTTACCTTTTCAGCTACTTGCACCACATGTGCTGCAGTAATAATTTTTGTATTTGAAATCATGAATCCAGAACCCAAGCCACCAGCAGTAATTGTTTTTGTGGTAGAACCATAGTTTACTATTTCTTTTTGCTCAGTTAAAATTTCAACTATAGCAGGATTTACTCTTTCGTATAAAGCTGATAGGTCTTGTGCTTGAAGGCTTATTGATACTAGAATTAGTAAGGAAAGTAAATATTTTTTCATGAGTTATTTTTTTGAATGAAGGCAAAATTAATCTAATTAAAACTTCCAAGCAACAAATCTACTTTTCTTATTTCCTTGTGTCATTGCAATGGTTTTATGGGTAGTTTTTAATTTGTCTAATTGCTTATATATTTTCTTTAAATTTTCTTTTTTAGAAACCAAAGTAGTAAACCAACCCACCTGATTTTTATAAGCAACACTTTGCTTTATCATTCTTTTAATAAATAATGTTTCCCCACCATTACACCAAAGTTCGTTTGCCTGTCCGCCAAAGTTCAAAGTGATTTCTTTTTTGGTTATATAAGCTTGGTTTTCATCCTGAAGATTCCTAAGTTTTTTTAGAGTTCCCTTGGTGGCTTCTTCTTCCGAATTGTGAAAAGGAGGATTACACATAGTAAAATGAAAATATTCATTTTCTAATAGTATTCCTTCAAATATATTGGCATTATTTTTTTGATGCCTAATTTCAATATGCTTTTTTAATTTTTCTGAGGGATTAATATTGGCTTTAGCAGAAAGAACAGCATTAGTATCTATATCTGATCCAACCATATCCCAATTATAAATTTGAGTTCCCAAAATTGGATAGATACAATTGGCACCAACACCAATATCCAAACCTTTTATAGGTTTAGCAATATCTTCTTTAGAAATTAGATCTTTTAGATAGTGAATATAATCAGCTCTTCCAGGAATAGGAGGGCAGAGGTAATGTTCTGGTATCTTCCATTTTTCAACATGATAATGTTTTTTTAACAAGGATTTGTTTAATTGTAGAACAGCTTCTGAAGATGAAAAATTAATGGTTTGTGTACCATGATCATTAACAAATGTGAAGGGAGCTAAATCGGGATTAACTTCGATTAATTCGTTGAAATTATAAGCTTGATTATGTAAATTGTTTGGATGCAAATTAAAAGGGAGGTATTAATATTAGATTATATTATTAAGGATTATAATTTATTAAAAATAGTAAATAATTAGGTCATTAATATGAATATCTGAAAAGAATCAAATAATAAAATCTTAGAGCGTTAATTTTGACTAATTCGAAAAAAAATACATTTATTAATACAGATTTACTATATTTAGCTAATAATTTATAACAAAATATTTAAAAACAATAAAAAGAAACAAAAATTAAAATTAACATTTGGCCCCATCTTATTTCTATTCTTTGCAATAGATTTTTTATTTTTTAACCTCATAACTAATCAAATATAACAAATGAAAAAAACTAGCCAAATACTGATTGCCATGGTATTATTATTAAGTAATGCCTTTTATGGTCAAACCCACACCATTACTCTTAACGTGGATACAGCTAATTTGACCAATGACAATGTGACTTCAGAATCCATAACTTATTTTACTGCAGAAAATACTCAAGTAGATGTAGCATCTCCGCCCGAAGACTTTGAAATTACAGTTCCGAATGGAGCAACCATAATTTGGGAAGGAGTATCCTCTTCTTCAGATGAAGATACTATCGAAATATTTATGATAAAGTGGGAAAAGGGACCAAGAATATTTAGTTCAGATGACATTCCTGGTAATGGAAATGGAACAGCAAATGCTGTTGTCAATGGACAAACACCAGGTGAACCCTACAAATATAAAATATTATTTAAAGTAAATGGTACTGGTCGAATGTATCAAATTGACCCAAAAATAAAAATTGGCCCTGGAAATTAATTTTCTTTAATTTTTATGTACAACTTCTATTTTTTATTGACATTGTTATTAAAGAAAGCCTATATTTTATTAGGCTTTTTTTTAATACTAAGTGGAACTGTTTATAGTCAAAACGAGACTCAAATAGATAGCCTTGAACTAGTTTATCTAAATAATACATTTAAATCAGAAGAGCAACTAAAGCTCCTCGATATTCTTGCTGACGATCATCCAGACCCAGAAAAAGCTCTTATTTACAGTGAAACCCTTATTCAAAAATCTCAAGCCTTAGACTCTACTTATTATGTTTATACCGGTTTGCTTTATAAGGGAAATGCTTTAACCCGGAAAGGAAATTATACAGAGGCATTACAAAGTTATTTTAAAGCTACAAATATTGCAATTGAAGAGAAAAATGATAAAAAATTGGGGCTTGTAAGCATTACCATTGCAGATGTTTACTCCAATATGGGAAATCACAATAATGCCATTCAATATTATCAAAAAGGCATAAAAATTTTAAGAAGGGAGAATGACTCTGTGAACCTTGCCTCAGCTTTATTAAACGCAGGAGATGAATATTTAAATCAAGATAATCTAGATGCTGCTATTGTACATTTTGAAGAATCTGGTCTTATTTTTAAGAATATAGATTTTTTAATGGGTACTGCTTATAACCTTGGTAATGTTGGTATGGTCTATGCAAAACAGGGTAAAGATTCCTTAGCTTTAGTTAATATTAAAAGTGCTATTAAGATTTTAGAAGAGATTGAAGTATATCACCCTATTTCGGATTACTTAACTTATATGTCTGAAATTTACAGAAAAAATAACGATTGGAATACAGCTCTTAAATATTCTGAATTAAGTCTTGAATTGGCACAAAAATATGGCTTAAAAAAGCAAATTAGTGATGCTAATCTTCAGATATCTAAATTATATGAACAAAAAGGAAACTTAATAGAACATATTAAATATTATAAAAACCACATTGCATATAAGGATAGTGTTAGTAATATTTCCTCTGTACAGCAAATGGCTACCATTAGAGCAGATTTTGAAATTTCTCAAAAACAAATAGAAGTAGATCTTCTAAATGAACAAAAAAGGACACAGCGAATTTTAGTGTTTTCTATAATTGTCGCTTTGTTTTTAGTAATACTATTAGCTATAGGTGTTTACAGGCGATATTATTTTATTAAAAAAACCAAAAAAATAATAGAAGATGAAAAGAATCGCTCAGAAAATTTGCTCTTAAATATTTTACCAGAAGAAACTGCTCAAGAACTAAAAGAGTTTGGAAAAGTAAAAGCAAAAAAGATAGAATCGGTTACAGTTCTATTTACAGATTTTAAAGAATTTACGCAATATGCAGAAAACCTACCTCCAGAAGAATTGGTAGAAAGTATAGATTTCTATTTTTCGAAATTTGATGCAATTATGGAAAAGTATGGATTAGAAAAAATTAAAACCGTAGGAGATGCCTATATGTGTGCAGGAGGTTTACCATTTCCAACAAAAGACCATGCATTGAAAATGACACAAGCTGCTTTTGAAATTAATGAGTTTGTAAAAGAGGCCAAAGCAAATAATCCAATTAATCAAACACGTTTTGATATTCGTATCGGAATAAATACAGGGCCTATTGTCGCTGGAGTAGTGGGAACCAAAAAGTTTGCTTACGATATATGGGGAGATACAGTGAATATAGCTTCAAGAATGGAAACCAATTCAGAACCTGGGAAAATAAATGTTTCAGAGAATACTTATGAATTAATAAAGGATACATTTAATTGTGAATTTAGAGGAGAAATTCAAGTAAAGCATAGAGGATCAATGAAGATGTATTTCGTTTATAAAAAGGACTCTTAAAAAAATAAGTCATTGTAAATTAGTCTATAATAGAATCACAAAAGTAAAAATAGCATGTTCAAACAAGACACAAATAATTACTGGGAACAATTAGAACGTTTAGAAAAACTAATACGAGCTTCAGAATTAAAAGCAGGTATCATTTTTTCGTTTCATAGTTTGATATTAGGTCTTTTTCTGGATCGATTGGAAAATTTTAAACCTATTTTTGAGGATAGCGCGCTTTTAGTCATATTTACCTATTGCTGGATTTTTTTAGTATTGGTGTCTATTTTCTTTTGTTTTAAATGTTTTCATCCTAAAATGGAATTGAAATACGATAAGAATGTATTTTTCTTCAGAGACGCAGCCTATCGCTTTGGAAATGTTAAGGAATATTCTAAAAAATTAATGGAGACCTGTGAAACCGAAGAAGAAATACTAACGCAATTAAGCCAGCAAATTCATGTAGAAAGCAAAATAGTTAATCAGAAGTTTAAAAGTGTACAACGAGCCATTACATTCTTTGCCCTGAGTTTTGTATTTGTTATTTTAATCCTAGTTTTTTGGATCATAAAAATTTAAAATTAATATAAAACCATTTATTAATTCTCTTTCCAATTTTAAGAAATCACTTTTCTCTTTAAACTATTGTAACAGATGCTATTTAAAGTAGTACTTTTGCAAAAATTTAATTACATGGAATCTTTTTCAGAATTTAATATTTCCAATCCACTGCGTAATGCAATAGATGACTTAGGTTTTGAAAAACCAACACCTATTCAATCCCAATCCTTTTCGGTAATTCAATCTGGAAAAGATATGGTAGGGATTGCGCAAACTGGTACAGGTAAAACCTTTGCCTATATGTTGCCTATTTTACAAGGGCTTAAATTTTCTAAAGAATTGCATCCTAGTGTTTTAATAATGGTGCCAACCAGAGAATTGGTAATTCAGGTTGTAGATGAAATCGAAAAGTTCTCTAAGTACATGACTGTTCGCGCATTAGGAGTTTATGGAGGCGTAAACATGAACCGTCAAAAAGAAGCAGTTGCTCTTGGAACCGATATCATTGTTGCTACACCCGGACGTTTATACGATTTAGTATTAAGCAGAGCATTACAATTAAAATCGATTAATAAATTAGTAATCGATGAAGTAGATGTAATGTTGGATTTGGGTTTTCGTTATCAGTTGATAAATATTTTCGAATTACTTCCTGTTCGTCGTCAAAACATTATGTTTTCGGCTACCATGACCGAGGATGTATATGAATTAATACATGACTTTTTTCAAGCTCCTGAAACTATTTCAGTTGCAGTTAGTGGAACTCCATTAGATAATATAAAACAGTTTAGTTATGCTGTCCCTAATTTTTATACCAAGAAAAATTTATTAGAAAATTTACTTCAGGATACGGAGACCTATAGAAAAGTATTGGTTTTTGTTTCCAATAAAAAAAGTGCCGATTTATTGTATTCAGAATTAGAAGATACTTTTACTTCAGAATTAGCTGTTATTCATTCCAACAAAACTCAGAATTTCAGGATACGTTCTATTGAAAATTTTAATGCGGAAGAAACAAGAATCTTAGTCACTACCGATATTATGGCGCGTGGTTTAGATTTGGATACCATATCGCATGTCATCAACTTTGATACCCCAGCCTATCCTGAAAACTATATGCATCGTATAGGGAGATCAGGTAGGGCAGAACAAGAAGGAAGGTCATTGTTATTATACACTGAAAAGGAAGAGCCATTAAAAGAAGCTATAGAATCTTTAATGGATTATGAGATTCCTTTATTAGAGATACCGGAAGATGTTGAAATAACAAATCAATTAACTTACGATGAGAAGCCTAAAATTCGAGAACGTAATAATCCTTTAAAAGTTGAAGAATCTGGAAAAGGATTTCACGAAAAAAAGGATAAAAACAAAAAGGAAAATCAAGGAGGTTCTTATAAACGAACCATCAAAAAGAAATATAAAAAGCCCAAAACTAAAGGAGATAAATTTTTTAGAGGCGGTATTAATAAAAAGAAATAGTATTCATTATAATTAATTATAGCATTGAAAACACCTGAATTAGCATTACAAGAGAAAAAGACGGATAAGGAATTATATGAATACCAAAAGGGAGCAATAAGTAAAATTTTTGAAAGATTTGAAAATGCACCAGAGGATCATCATTTGCTTTATCAGTTGCCTACTGGAGGTGGGAAGACCGTAATATTTTCTGAAATGGTACGTCAGTATCTAAAACATCATAAAAAGAAAGTTTTAGTAATGACTCACCGTTTGGAATTGTGTCGTCAAACTTCAGATATGTTGGATAGTTTTGGTGTTGTAAACAAAGTAGTAAACAGTACCGCAAATTTAGATGACCAAGCAAAATATAGTTGTTTTGTTGCCATGGTAGAGACTTTAAACAATCGTTTAAACGAAAACAAATTAGATATTTCAGATATTGGTTTGGTTATTATTGATGAGGCACATTATAATTCTTTTCTAAAACTATTTAAATTCTTCGATAAGTCCTTTATTCTTGGGGTTACTGCAACTCCATTGAGTTCTAATAAAGAACTACCAATGAAGGATAGTTACGATGAGTTAATTACTGGGGAAACTATAGAGTCCTTAATTAGAAATGAGTTTTTGGCGAGAGCTGAAATCTTTCAATATAATATGGGATTAACCACTCTAGAAGTTGGTTCTAATGGGGATTATACGGTAAAGTCTTCTGAAGATTTATATACTAGTAATGCCATGATGGGCAACCTATTGGAAGCCTACCAGAAGAATTCTATGGGTAAAAAAACCTTGATATTTAATAATGGTATTAATACCTCGGTGCAAGTATATTATATGTTTCGTCAAGCGGGACTTCCTATAAAGCATTTAGACAATACTGCCACTAAAAAGCAACGTGCAGAAATTATACAATGGTTTAAAGAAACACCTGATGCTATATTAACTTCAGTAAGTATTTTGACCACAGGTTTTGATGAACCAACCATCGATACAATCATTTTAAATAGAGCAACAAAATCGTTGACTCTTTACTATCAAATGATAGGACGTGGATCTCGTATATTAAATGATAAATCTACCTTTAATGTAATCGATTTAGGTAATAATACACATCGTTTTGGGCCTTGGGGAGCTGATCTAGATTGGCAAACTATTTTTAAGTCTCCAGATTATTTTGTAGATAAAATTTTAGATGATGAGGATATAGAAGGTAATTTTAGGTTTGAATTGGAGCCTGAAGTCCGTGAAAAATTCTCTAAATCTGATGAAGTTTATTTTGACGTTAAAGATGTTTATCAAAAAGGAGTTGCGAAAGGAGAATCTTCTAAGAAGGTATTGGAAAGATCTATAGCACAACATGCATTTATCTGTATAGAAAATAGCGAAGATGTTTACGATGCTTTAAGTTTAGCTAAGAAATTAGGAGACGATATAGATCATAGAATTGCACGTTATACAAAATGTATTAGCCGAAGCACTCATAACTTTATTTTTTGGTTAAGAGACGATTATCGTTTAAAACTTCGAAATTACCTACGTGAAAATTTTGACCGTATCTATGAAGAAATTCATGGCTTTCCTCCTAAGGAAGAAGAATAGGAACTTGAGATAAGTATTTTATCGAAGTATATTTTGTTTTTGCTGATGAAAATTTTTAATCTGTATTTAAAAGATTAAGTTTGAAGGATGCAAGAGATTCCTTTACATCTAGGCTTTATTACTCTTTTATTAGTTATAGGATTATTTCTTGGATTTTTTATATCCTATTTTCTGATTAAAAAATCTTGGAAATCTAATTTACCAAATCTCTTTATGGGATTTTTTATTTTGTGTTTGTCTTTGATGATGTTTGAAGGCTGGTTGAATTATACTGGACTTATATTTAAAGTATTATGGTTAACTAACTTTGCTGAACCTCTAAATTTTGCATTAGCTCCTCTGATTTATTTATTTGTTATTTCTCAATTTAAAAATTTTAAAAAAGGAAAACAATGGCTACATTTTCTAGCTTTTATTTTTTGGTTAGGTTATTGCCTATTCTTTTTTATACAACCAGATGTTGTAAAGTATAATTCAAACATAGATGTGATGCAGATGGATATTCCATTTATAAAAACAAATTATTCTATTTCGCAAGATCCATTAAGAATAAGAACTTACACAAACCTGCTTACGGGCTTGTCCCTTATTATTTATAATGTACTAACTATAAAAATTCTTATTCAGAAAGCAAGTTCTTTAGGCCAAACAATATGGAACACCACTAATAAAACATTAATAGCAATACGCAATGCTCAGTACCATTTTATAATAGTGATTGTCATCTTTATTGCAGTGAAGCTGTTTTTCGGAAATAACGATGTTGGTGATTATTTTATCTATTTATATATAGCATTCATGCTGTTTATGACAACAGTACAGATCATGAATGGCTCCAGTTATTTTGATAAAGTTTCTACTTTTTTAGAAGTACCTTCTTTAAAATATCAAAAATCATCTTTAGCAAATGAAGAAAAAGAAATAATTTTAGCTTCTATTGTTGATCTAATGCAAACTGAAAAATATTTTAAAAGCAGTACTGCATCCATGTCTGGATTAGCAAAAGCAATTCATCAAAGTTCACATCATGTATCTCAGGTCATTAATGAAAAACTAGATCAATCCTTTTTTGAAATGATAGCTTCCTATAGAGTTGAAGAAGCTAAAGAAATATTAAAGACTGAATTAGGTAAAAAAATTACCATCGAAGAGGTTGCGGAACTGGTAGGCTATAATTCAAAATCTGCTTTTAATACTGCTTTTAAGAAAATAACTTCACAGACACCTTCAGAATTTAGAGACAGTTAAACATCTGATAATCAAATAATTTACGTACTTCCTTATAAACTCGAACAGCTAGCTTATAGGCTGATTCGGTTAAACCTTTGTGTTGGTTATAGATTTGTTTCATAATTAAAATTTATTATTATGAATTCACAAATCAAATCAGTAAACGAACGTAAATATTATATAGATTGGCTTAGAGTATTAGCCTTTGGTTTACTTTTTCTTTTTCATTCTTGGAGACCCTTTGATCAATTTCCTTGGCATATAAAAAATGAAGAGCAAAATTTCATTTTTGACTTACTCACTATTTTCACTCATGGATGGCGAATGTTTCTTATATTTTTAGTATCAGGAGCTGGAACATGGTTTGCATTGAGATCTCGTAAAAAAGCATTCGTGATGGACAGAATCAAGAGATTAATAGTTCCTTTTCTTTTTGGAATATTATTGATTATTCCTCCTCAACGTTTTTATGAGTGGATTATGTTTCATGATTTTGCAGGAAATTATTTTGATTTTTTACTGGTATACCCTACACAACAGCTTAGCGCCAACATGGGGACTAGTTTATTGATTTGGTTTGGTCATTTAGGAACTCATATTTGGTTTCTACCATTTTTATTTGTTATGACGGTGTTTGCAATTCCATTGCTTAAAAAAATTCAAAAGGGAAGCATAGATTTCTCTTGGTTGAAACGTATTATGCAAAGCAATTATGGAGTATTCATTTTGGTGTTGCCAATGATTCTTGTACGAGTATTATTAAAACCGATTTTTTCAGAATATACAGATTGGGCTGATTTCTTTACTTATATGCTTCCGTTTCTATATGGTTTTCTTTTTATGAGTGACCCTGAGTTTATAAATATTATAAAGAAAAAAACATATCTTTTTCTTGTTGTAGGTATTATATGCTCCATTTACTTTATGTACACTGCTTTTCAAGACCCTTTAAATATTCAAGAATATTTACATCCTAGATATTCCTTAAAACACATTGTATTAAGTGTTGTTTCTATGTTAATTGCTTATAGTTGGATTTTATTCTTTTTAGGGTTTTTTGCTAGTAAAATGAACTTCAATCATTCCATTCTTGTACCAGCAAACATTAGTATACTTCCTATATATGTTCTTCATCAGTCATTGATAATCGTATTTGGGTACTATATTGTAGGGTTAGAACTAGGAACATTTACTAAGTTTATCATAATCGCTTTTACTGCTATCCCTGCAGCGGTTTTATTATACAAAATAATACAGACTAACAATGTATTGCGATTTCTCTTTGGTCTGAAAATAAAGCCAAAGAAAGAATCCTCAAAAATGGTTAACTTAGAGAACGCATTAACTTTTGATAAATAAGCGTAATAAATTTAATTTTTATTTTGAAAAAATGAAACTATTTAGAAGTATTAGACAAAATCTCATTAAGGAAAGGAGATTTAAGCGTTACCTCATTTACGCTATTGGAGAAATCCTATTAGTAATGATTGGTATTAGTTTAGCATTTCAATTAAGTAATTGGGATAATAATCGCATAAAAAGGAAAGCTGAAATAAGATTTTATGAAAACATTAAAGAACAAATAATAGATGATAAAGAATTAATTGAAGGTCAAGAAAATTATAATAATTACTTTATGGCTCAATTTAAATACGCCAATAAAATTATTGAAACTAATGACAGAAGTAAGTTAGATACACTCGGAACTATAGTTCGTGATCTTACAAATTATTCAGATTTTGATAAGCAAGGCAATATATACGAAACGATGGTCAATAGTGGAGATGTAAAATTACTACAAAATATTGAAATTGTAAATGGCATTAGAGAGTTGGAAGAAATTTATAATTATGTTAATAGAATGGAGAATATTCATTACGATGCCATGATGAAATATGTAATAGTAGCAATAAGCCCCGTTATGGCATTCGCTACTAGCGAAATTAAAAATCCTGATGCTATTTTTACTTATGAATTTCAAAATCTTGTAGTAATGCTTTTGCAAATTATGGACGAAAAGGATAGAACTTATAATAAAGCCTTAGACGAAATTGAAAGAGTTACTATTTTAATTGATAAGGAATTAAATAATAAATAATTCCAAATTGAGAATGGACAAGACTTTTTCAATAACATTATGAAATCTTTAACACAGCCTTGGTAGATTTATGTAACATCTGCAGTAATTTAACGTCTTAATAGGGAAGTTTTAATTGGTAAGATTTTTAGAGTCTAATTAACTATTTCTTCTACTAAGAAACTCGATCAATCAATCAATCAATCAATCAATCAATAAATCAATCAATCAATCAATCAATCAATGCCTTTATATAAATACGCAGTTATATTGTTGCTGATTAGTACAGCTTCATTTCCACTCTTTTCTCAAGAAGAAACTCAATCAAGCGTTAAAAAGCAAATTGATATAGGAATTCAGAATTTATCTAAAAAAGAGCATGCAAAATCACTGGAAGAGTTAGTGTCAGCAGCAGAGGTAGCTATGCGAAATGAATGGTATCCTCAAGCTTTTGATGCGACCTTAAATATTGGTACGAACTATTATTTAATGTTGGATTATGGGGAGGCTTTTCTTTACTATTCAAAAGCCTATGAAATTGCTGTAGAGCACTTGAGTGCTAGGCAAGAAATGGTTGTATTTAATAATATTGGTGTTTTATATACGGAAGATAAAGATCTAATAAAGGCGAAAGAATCTTTTCTGAAAGCCTATGAAACTGCTAAAAGGTTAGATGATAAAGAAAAAATAGGTGCCTATGCTATTAACCTTGCCTTGCTAGGGAATAAAACTGGTGACTTGGATATATCTGATAAATATATAGAAGAGGGATTACCCTTGCTTAATGACAATCCAATTTTGTTTTTAATGGGGGAAATTGCAAGAGCCGAAAATTTGCTTTTAAGAAAACAATATATAAAAGCTGAAAAACTAGCACTGAGTCTATTGCCACAAATAAATGACCTGTCACTTTTAAGGGATGGTATTACAGTTAATGATAGAATTACTGTTTTGTTAATTTTAACCGAGATATATGAAAGACAGCAAGATTATAAGCGAGCATTTAAATATGCTCTACTGGCACGATCAACCCAAAAGTATATAGAAAAACGTACAGAGATCTATAAGCACCTTGCTAGATTAAACAGTAAGACATTAGATTTTACAAAAGCATTGGCATATAAAGATTCGGTTCTTATAGCTACGGATTCTCTCTACGCTATAAAAAACAGTGCATTATTTAAAAGTGAAAAATTAAAATTTCAAATACAGAATTACCAACACGAACTTTCAAAAAGCAGAGAAGAATTACATAAGGAAAGGCAATTTTTCTATGGCCTAATCATCTGCGTCATCTTAGGTATGGGATTTTTAATATTGGTATACAAATACAACTCACTTAAGCATAAACAGCGTAAAAAGATAGTTGAACTTGAGTTAGCAAAAGAAAAAAATCATCACCTTTTAATTGAAAAACAGAATCGAGAAAGAGAAGCAATAGTGTCGCTTGAAAGAGAACGATTAAAAAATGAACTGGATATTAAAAATAGAGAGTTAACCACAAAGGCTTTGTTTTTATCAAGTAAGAATGAGCTTATCGAAGAAATTGTTCAAACCTTATCTACGAATTCGCAAATCGAAACGAATATTGTAATTAAAAAACAAATAGGGGAATTGAAAAAACACCTAAAGAAAGATACGCAATGGGATAGTTTTTTTGTTCAATTTGAAGAGGTAAATCAAGGATTTCTGGATAGATTAAGAGCCCAACATCCAAATTTAACACCTGGAGATATTCGCTTTACAACCTTTCTGTATATGAATTTAAATTATACAGAAATCGCATCACTGTTAAATATAACAGCACAGTCATGTCGAAAGAGAAAAGAACGTATTTTAAAAAAAATGAATGTCTCTAGTAATCATTCAATTCAGAGCTACTTATCAGGTATTTAAAGCAATGTCACAAATCTATATTTTGTATGTCACAAAATGTCTAACGTTATTTTTTTTTAAAAATAACCGGACCAATATATTTGTTGCTCGATTTAAAACAGATTACTGAACAAGCCTATTAATTGTGCACTAAGTAGTACTTCAAGGAACATTTCAAACATTCTTTTTTATTAAAATAAACAAAATAATTAATTCTAAAATTTTATTTAATGACAAAAATTAACATTACAAAAGGTATTATCGTTCTAGCATGTTTGTTTGGAGGTTCTACCATGAAAGCACAATTTACACAAACGGCTAAAGTAGTAAGCGATAATAGAGAAGATCGTGCTGAATATGGAACTTCGGTTGACATAATTTCAGATTTTGCAATAGTTGGCGCTTCACGGGAAACAGTTGCTCAAGGAGCTGCATATATTTACGCAAAGGACGATTCTGGAGTATGGAGTTATTCTCAAAGATTAACTGCATTCGACCCAAATGAAGGTGCTGAATTTGGCGGTGGCGCAAAATTTTCGGATGATTATTTAGTAGTGGCAGCAGGAAGAGCTAATGTTGAAGGTATTCAGAGAGCTGGAGCTCTTTACATATATGACTATCAAGATAACAATTGGGAGTATAGCACAAAATTAGTAGCCTCAGATTATAGTGGTGATGCAAAATTAGGAATGAATCCTACCTCATTGGATGTAGATGCTAATACCATTGTTGGAGGTGCTCCTGCAGAAAACGGTTGGATTGGTTCGGTTTATGTGTTTACTAAGGATGCAGGAATCTGGACTGAAACTCAAAAAATATTAAGTCCAAATACAGGAACATCTGATACTTTTGGAATAGGCGTTTCTATTTCAGGAGAATACTTGGTGGTTGGTGCCAACGAGGTAGATGGACGAAAAGGAGCAGCTTATATATATCTAAAGGATAGTGATGGAATATGGGAATATGTTCAAACCTTAGTCGCATCAGATGCAACAAATGATTCATTTTTCGGAACTTCAGTAAATATCTCTGGGGATCAATTAGTAGTGGGAGCCTATGGTGATAATCTTGAGCAAGGAGCAGCCTATGTATTTGAAAAAGACAGTGATGGTATATGGGTAGAGGTACAAAAGTTAAATGCAAACCCATCTACTGAAAAAACTCAGTTTGGTTGGAGCACCGATATTCAACCTAATTATATTGCTATAAGTGCTCCGCACATCTACGGTTTCGATGAAGGAGAAGCGTACTTCTATAAAAGAGATATGGATGGCCTATGGGTTGAAGATCAAGTTGTACAAGGTGAGGATACTGTAGGGGAAGACTTTTACGGTTGGGGTGTTGCGATACACGAAAATCAACTAATAGCTGGTGCTCCTTGGGAAGATCATGATGAAGATGGAGATAACGAAATAGATCGTGCTGGTTCTGCATATATTTTTGAAAACCTAGATATTCTCGGAGATTCATCAAATGATTACTTAAAGGATACTTTTACAGTATATCCAGTTCCTGCGAATGATTATATTACAATTGCTTCAACGACCGGTTTCATTTCAAAAATTAAATTGATCAACCAACTTGGAATGATTATAAAGGAAGTAGAAACTTCAGGAACAAAAGAACATCATTTAGATGTTTCTAGTATTGCACAAGGAATTTATTTTGTGAATGTATATAATCAAAATGGAAATAGTTCTACCAAAAAGATTATCAAGATGAATTAAGATTTTTTAGTTTAAAAAGGGTTGTCATTTGTTTTTGACAGCCCTTTTTTATTGACTTTTAAATCCTCATCGATATGTTACCAACAATAATTAAAAAATAAAATATGAAAAAATTTACAATTAGCTTACTTTTTGTTCTTCTTGCTTTAAACACATTTGGACAAACCTACGAACCCTTTCCAGAAGACAATGCATATTGGTCTGCAATGCACTGTGAACCTGGCCCATTTGTAACTAAATCAGCATTCGTAAAAGCGGGTGTTTTTGGAGACACTCTAATTAATGGAAAAACATATCGTAAAGTATATATGCAAGGGGTATTTGATGATGAGTTTCAATGTGACGATTGTGGTTTTGTTTTTGACATTGAAATGGCAACCTATTTTATGAGCTATCGAGAAGAAGATAAAATAATTTATTTTGTCCCTCAAAATAACGGTTTTGGAGATCCATCTGGAACAGAGTATCCTGTTTTTGACTTCAACATTTCTAATGTAGGGGAGACAATTGCTGGATATGAATATCTATTCCTTCCGGATGCTCCTGATTTTGGAGTATTAATGGAGACAGAAACGCTAACAGTTGAGTCTATAGATAATGTAACGATGTCTGATGGTTCCCTTAGAAGAAGAATTAACTTTGAACCTTTAACCTATGGTCTCAAAGAATCTTGGATTGAAGGTATTGGCTCTACAAAAGGTTTTGGTTTGTCTCTTAATGTCACCAATAACTATAATACCATGATTTGTTTTTCACATGACGGTATAAATTTAGACGATGCCGAAATTAGGAGTGAACAAAGTTGTACTTCAATACCAGATTTAAACTTTCCTAATCAATGTGAATATACGGAAGCTCTTTCGGTAAATGATATAGATAAGATTAATGATATAGTGGTTTTCCCTAATCCCTTTGTAAACACTATTAGAATCCTTAACCTAAATCCTAAAGATGAAGTTTTGATTTACGATATATTGGGTCAGGTTGTATATAGCACAATATCAGAATCAAACGAGATTTCAATAAACTTACCAAATTTGAAAAAAGGTATTTACTTTTATTTTATCAATTCTGAAAATAATAAAACAATTGCTGGAAAATTATTAAAACAATAATTAAATAAAAGCAAAAAAAGCAGCTCTTTATGAGCTGCTTTTTTTTTGTTTAATGGGAAGCCAATTATTATTCTTATTATTTAAATAGCTTGCTAAATAAACCCCTGTACTTACACAAGCTTGTAATAGATAACCGCCAGTAGGAGCGTCCCAATCTAGCATTTCGCCAATGCAAAATTGATTGGGTATCGTTTTTAGTTCAAAATTTTCAGAAACTGCATTTAAATCTATTCCCCCAACAGTAGAAATAGCTTCGTTTATGGGGGCCGCATTTAGTATCTCTAAAGGAAACTGTTTGATATATTTTGCTAAGATTACTGAATCTAAATAAGACTCTTTAGAAATATATGATTTTAATAAATCGATTGCAGCTACACTTAATTTGAGTTCTTTTTTTAAAACATCGGTAGTACTTCTGTATTTGGATAATTTTAGTTTAGTATGAACATTTTCTAAAGATAGCGAAGGTTTAAAATCGATTAAAACAGTGGCTTTAGATTTGGTATCCAACTGTTCTCTTATTTGTGGACTTAGCCCATAAATGGCATTTCCTTCTAATCCAAACTTAGTAATCACCGCTTCTCCTTTCTGCATTACATTATTACATTTAATAGCAATATTTTTTAATGGAGTCCCTTCGTGTTTTTGGATAAAATTGGATTTCCAATCCACTTGATATGCACAGTTAGATGCCTGAAATTCTTTGGTTTCGATTCCTTTTTTAGAAAAAGTATTCAGCCATTCTCCATCAGATCCCGTGACTTTCCAACTTCCTCCGCCTAAAGAAAAAACGGTATAATCTGTTGGTATCACTTTGTTATTTATAATCGGGTTATTATTCTCGTCCCAATTAGTAAAAGTATGTTCGTATTTAAAAACCACTCCTTTTTCTTGAAGGGTTTTGAGAATTGCTTTGAGTACTTGAATAGGCTTAATTCCTTCTTTTGGATAAATTCTTTTGCTACTACCAATAAATGTTGGAATCCCAATTTGTTCCAGCCAATTTCTAAAATCGGTATTGGTAAAATGAAGTAGGGCATTGTCTAAAAAACCATTTGGGGTATATCGTTTGATTAGCTGTTCTATCGGTTCTGAATGGGTCAAATTAAAACCGCCTTTACCTGCAACTAAAAATTTACGTGCAGAGGTTTTGTTTTTTTCATAGACGGTGACAGTAAATTTTTCAGCATCTAAAAAAGCAGCCAATAATAATGCGGAAGGTCCGCCACCAATAATGGCAATTCTTTTTTTCATAAAACAAAAATAAGGTTTGTTTGGAGGGTTAATATATTTTATGGTTCAAAATTAATTATCCCAATTCAATACTAGCATTTTGATTCTCCATTTTTTGAAGATGGTCTTCAAGTTTAAATTCTAATATATTAAAGTTTTCTCTTCTTTGTTTTGCTTGCTTTTGGTAGTTCATACTTCTAGCAAAACGTCGAATACTATCCTCTGAGTTTAAAATTAGCCCAGGCACTGCTTCACTTTTCCCATCTTTATTTTTAGCTACCATAGTAAAATAGGAGGAATTACAATGTTTGGTGACACCAGATTTAATGTTTTCAGATTCTACTCTAAGACCTACCACCATAGAAGTTCGCCCGGTATAATTGATGGATGCTTTTAAGGTTAAAAGATCGCCAACTTCAATTGGATTTAAAAAATCTACCTTATTAACGGAAGCAGTAACACAATAATTCCCCGAATGTTTAGAAGCGCAGGCAAAAGCAACTTGATCCATTAGGCTAAGTACATAACCTCCATGTATAAAACCACTAAAATTGGAATGAGTGGGTAACATAAGCTGGGTCATGCTTAGTTGAGATGCTTCAATGTTTTTATATTCCATGGTTCTATGGCTTTAAATTATTATAAAGGGATTTGCATAAAATTAGTGTTTTTACACTGAACTTATACTTTCTTATAAAATTATTATTAATGAAGGAGAGCTGACTTTTATAATATATGTTTTAGATATAATTTGTAGGTTTGATTAACCATTCCATAGAATATTATAGTGTTTATGAAAAAGAAAGAAAAAGGATCAAAACCTAAAAAGAAGCCATGGCCAACGAAAGATGCTATGGAGCAGGTGTATGCTTTGAATCTTTGGGGAGATAATTCCACTGATTATTATTCCGGTATAGGATCACATCAGACAGAGATTGTAAACCCATATATCGATGCGATAGTTTCCTTTTTAAGTTCATTTAAAACACCTTTAGTGGTATGTGATTTAGGTTGTGGGGATTTTAATGTAGGGAAGGAATTGGTAAAGCACACCAAGAACTATGTTGGTATAGACATAGTAGAAGACCTTATAATACATAATAAAGAAAATTTCAATGAAGAAAATTTAGAATTCCATTGTTTAGATATTGCTGTAGACGATTTGCCTTCTGGGGATTGTGCGATAATAAGACAAGTGTTGCAACATTTATCGAATTCTGAAATACAAAATATACTGAATAAATTAACTGCCTTTAAATATGTTATTATAACGGAACATATCCCTGAAGGAGATTTTGACGCCAATAAAGATATTATTTCAGGACAGGGAATTCGTATAAAAAAGCAAAGTGGTTTAAAGGTATTAGAGGCACCATTTTATTTTAAGGTAAAAGAAGAAAAACAATTGCAAGCCTTTTTTTTAAAGGATAGTAAAGGGATTATTGTAACTACAATCTATAGAATATTTTAAAAGCCTCCCTATTTAAATTTAAAGCTATTGAGTATCTTTTCACCTGTTACTTTATAATTATCATATTGATTTTCTTCGCATGTCAATGTCAATACAAATGCTTTGTCATTAACAAGCCAAAAATATTGAACAAACTTTAGGTTATTTACCCCTTGTTTACCAGTATAAACGACCTTATGATAATCTAAAGAACCGCTAGTAATTCGTTTGCTTTCAGTAATATTACCATCTGTTATCATGGTTTTAATTTGATTTTCTGAAATCTCAACATATTTATTTAGGTTTAAATCATATCCCGCTAAATCTTGAATTAATAGATTTACATTTTCCCTAAATTGATCTTTTTGAGAAGAAACTGGACTAAACAAAATAAAGCTAGTGCCCATTTGTCCAGATTCATTTAGCTCCCAAGTATTTGGATATTGAATAGAGTAGTCTTTTTTGCTTAAAGTATCCCATTCTGTAGATTGTGCAAGAATTGAGAAATTAGTTGTTAGAAGCAGAATTCCAATTAAAAGTAGTTTGTTCATTATTTAATAGAGTTTTGATTATTATATAATTAAAGGGTGTTTTTATCTTTATTGATAAAACAATGCTAGTAAAGAAGGGAGTTAATTTACGATTTTGATTGCAGTACGAAAATAGGAAAAATATTATAAATTTTTAAATTAACTTTTGACTTGAATTATGAAAGTACTAGCATTGTTCAAACAAAAAAAGTGCAAGCCTTTATGACTTGCACTTTTTCTTAGTAAGAACTGTAATTCTATTTTTTAATTAATTCGGTAAGTTTTTCCTGTGAATCCTCATATCCTAATTCAATTGCTTTTTGATAGCTTTTTATAGCATCTTCTTTTAGATTATTAGCCCTATATCCATCTCCTAAGGAGTCCCAAAGATTGCCATCATCAGTGAATCGTTGCACATTTAGTTTAAATAATTCTAATGCCCAATCCAAATTTTCATTTAGCATTAATAATAAGTTTCCAATGGAATTTAAAAAGCTCGAATTTTTAAGGTCATCCGCGTAATTCTCTTGAAGCAAAACAACTAAGTCATTCGATTTGTCTGTTGGGTTTTGTTTTATATAATCCATAGAAAAGGAATATACATTGTTTATTATTGGCTCTGGGAAATAGTTTTCCTCCAAAATTATTTTAGCTACTTCATCAGCTATGCCACCTACTTTTGCGCTGTTTGCATTTGTAGCGTATACTATGTATAAATCTTCTTCAGGATACCAGATTAAAGAATGTGAAAATGTTCCATTAGAACCATTATGAGATATTATTTGGGTATTGGCTTTTGAATTTTCAATTGCCCAACCATAACCATAACTATAGGTGCCTTTTGAAGATAAAATATAAGGGGTCGTTAGTTTTTTAAATGATTCTGGTTTCAATATTATATTCTTTTTTAATGCTTTATACCAAAGCAGCATATCATTTTGAGTGGAGTTGATTCCACCATTCCCTTTTAAATGCCAATTAACGTCTCCAGTTTCTTGATAACGGGTAATTGTGGACTCCATTTCAATTATATTTCTGTTATACCCATGAGCCATCTGTTTAGTATCCCAATTGGGTAATAGATATCCTGTTTGATTCATTCCAGCTGGTACAAAAAGATACTCATTTAAGAAAGCTTCGTAAGATTGACCAGAAGTTAATTCTATGATTCTACCTAATATGCTATATCCAACATTGGAATAAGAATATTTTTCTCCAGGCTCAGATAATAATTCACTTGCAAAAAGTTGGTCAAAGAATTCATCTTGTGAGATTTCTGAAAAGTCTCTTCCTATAGATTCTGTAAAACCTGCAGAATGTGTTAATAGCTGATGTATGGTAATATTTTGCTTGTCTGCTGGAAGCTTCTTAAAATAGGTGCTTAAGGAATCTGTCACCTTTAGTTTGTTTTGCTCTTCAAGCTTTAAGATTGCAGTTGAAGTAAATTGCTTGGTATTGGAACCAATATCAAATATGGTATTTGGATTATTAAGAGTTTTGCTTTCTTTTATCGCAAAGCCATAGCCTTTATTTATAATTAAATCCCCTTCTTTAATGACTAGTATTGCGCCAGAAAAACCCTTGGAAATTCCATTATTTAAATAAGTATTAATTTTTGTAAAATCGTCTTTGTGTTTTACAGAGTTTTGAGCATTTAAACTTAATGTTCCAAGTAATAAAATTGCCGAAAGGTAGAGTAAGTGTTTTATCATAATGATTTCTAATTTTCGATAAGACGAATAGAAATCATAATCGGTTACATTATTTTCAATTAATCACCTTTTCCACTCTTTCTACTTTGTCAAATTTTGATAGAGTCAATCTTACAATACTATCTTTATTAGCAAATAAATCATGAGGGACATTTGCATCTAAATGAATTAAATCTCCGGTGTTTAAAATCAAAGTTTCCCCATTTACGCCGAAAGAAATATTTCCTTCATGTATTTCTACGGTAATTGGAAAACCCGCTTTATGCTCCTTCATGATTTGTCCTTTTTTAAATAAAATTCTTATTTCTTTGGAGCTTTCGGTTTCCATTAATACTTGGATAGCTACTTTATCCTCTTTATAGTTAAGTTCCTTTCTTAAAGATGCTGTTTTCATTATTTTTTATTTTAAAACTTTCATTGGGTTTTTATTCTCATCTATCGCAACAAAGGTAAACTCACCGGTGACTGCTTTTTCCCTATGGTTGGAATACATTTGCTCTATAAAAATATCTACCTGTACTTTTAAGCTAGTATTGCCAATATGGATAACCTTTCCAGAAAGCTCTACTAAACTACCTGCAGGAATTGGTTTTTTAAAATCTATTCGATCACTACTTACTGTCACCATGCGCTGTCTACTAAACCTAGTGGCAGTAATAAAAGCCGCCTCGTCCATCAATTGCATAGCAGTTCCACCAAATAGGGTGTCATAATGATTGGTGGTATTTGGAAACACCGCCTTAAAAATCTTTGTTTTAGATTGCTCTATTCGTTCTTCTGTGGTCATTTTTGTAATATAAAATTTCTTTAGCGCTTAGCGAAGCATCTAAATTAGCAAATTATAACCGAATAGTTGAATTGAAATATTTAAAAAAGAACTTAATGATTTTGATTTTTTATAGAGGTACTATTTAAATTTATTATGCACAATAGATTTATACTGAGAACCCATAGGAATTTGAGTTTTTCCTATATTAACATGAGTAGCACTTACCGAATCTATCTTGGAAAAGTTTACGATATAGGATTTTTGAATTTGCATAAAGTTATCTGGTAGCGTATCCAAAGCTTCTGCTATACTTTGTCTTGCCATAATCTTTTTATCACCAACAAAATAATACATATAATTCCCATCTTTTTGAAGGTAATTAATATCTGCTATTTGTATTTGATGGGTATCTAAGCCACTCTTTACAAATAGGGTAGGAGATATTTTAGTAGAGGTATTAGGACTGTTATCTTGTTGTTCTTGGCTATCGATTAGCTTGGTAATGGTTTTAGAGAAACGTTCTAAACTAATGGGTTTTAATAAATAGTCAGCAGTATTTACATCGTAGCTTTCTAAGGCATGTTCAGAATAAGCGGTAGTAAATACGATGGCTGTTTTTGGTGTTATCATTTTGGATAAAGACAAACCACTTAAATGTGGCATATTGATATCTAGAAAAACTACATTCACCGTATTGGTATTAAGAAACTCCAATGCTTTTAAGCCATTTCTAAAAGTTGCTACTAACTCGAAGCTAGCGAAATGTTTTAAATAAGAAGTGATCAATTCTATCGCTTTAGGTTCGTCATCTACTATGATTACTTTCATCGGTTTCAATTTTTAATTCCACGGTATATTCAGAGGTCTTGCTAATATCTAAGCTATGCTTATTGGGATATGCTAATTCTAGTCGATTGGTATTGGATGCAATTCCAAAGCCACCTTTTTCATAATTAGGAGTAAAGGTTGGGATCGAATTTTTAATACTAAATTTCAGTTTATCTTTATTGCTTAAGTCTAAATGAATAGTAATAAACGATTTGTCTTCGGGTTGCACACCGTGTTTAAAGGCATTCTCTATATAGCATAATAAGATTCCAGGCTCTATTAATTGTTGGTCATATTCTCCTTTAATAGTAAAGGTATAATCGATTTCATCTTCTTCAAATCTCAATAAATGCAATTCTGCAAAATTTTGGAGGAATTGAATTTCTTGTGCGATTGGGACTTTTTCGTTTTTGGTATCGTAGACAACATAGCGTAATAAACTCGACAACTTATCAATACTCTTTGCTAATTTTGAATTGTTCTTTTGATCGACCATTGCCAATAAATTATTCATGGTATTGAATAAAAAGTGAGGTTGCAATTGGGATTTTAAAAGCTTTAATTCGGTTTGATTTTTCACCAATTCCAATTGCCTTTTGTCTTGTTCTATAGAAAACCAAACCTTTACAAATCCGTAACCTACAGCGATAGTTGTATAAAAAATAAATATGCCATACCATAAGGAAGGAAACCATATAACATAGATATAGCTTTTGAAAAATAAAAAAACAATGGCATTAAAAAGCCCTAGAAATAATAATGCAAGCAGGGTAGATTTTATAAATAATGGAAGAATATTAGATTTCTTTTTTAGCCTCTGTATTAAATAGACTTGGGCATAAAAATAAATGGCGAAAAAAGGCTGGCCAATCATAAAGAAGCTAATTAGGGAATCGCTGTGTTCCGTATTACCAGTAATGACACCTTCCCTAACCTCTACAAGATTTCCCGTGATGGAAAATGAAAACACAATTAGCCAGGAGCTAAATATCCAGAACAGAATATTGATAATAATTTCAAACCATTTTTTATTCATAAGGCTAAGATATATCTTTAAATCAATTCATTCTATGATTTGGTATAAAGGCTATAAAATATGTTATGAAATGGAAAATAAATAGCAAATCCCAAAGTTGGGGTTCTTTCTCACATATTTGAATGCCTAGATAACTTTATAAGTTTTGAGGGCATTCATTGTATTTAATTTGTTCATTATAAACATAAATACAATTCATAATGAAAACAATTACATTAAGCCTGCTATTTTCACTTTGCCTAATAGGTTATAGTTGCTCTCAAGAGAAATCAAAAATTGCTAATCCCACACAATTAGAATCCAATGTGGATGCATTGGTAAAACAATACCAAGATCTGGATATATTTTCTGGAGTGGTATTGGTAGCTGAAAAAGGAGAGCCAAAATATTATAAGGCTTTTGGAATGGCAAATAGAGAAGAGAAACAACCAAATACCCTTACTACAAAATTTGACATTGGTTCTATGAATAAATCCTTTACCAAGACTTTAATTCTACAGTTAATGGAAGAAGGAAAACTAAAGGTGACCGATAAATTGGGAGATTATCTTCAAGGGTTCCCTGAAACTGCTGCTACAAAAATCACCATTTTAGACCTTTTAAAACACCGTTCTGGTTATGGAGGATATTGGGGTAGGGATTTTAACGATTTGCCTATAGATCAAAAAAGAATTCCTGCATTGGTAGAACGAATTAAAAAATTGCCCTTAGATTTTGAACCCGGAACCGAGACTCAATATAGCAATGCTGGCTATGTGCTTTTAGGGGCGATTGTACAGGAAATTACTGGAAATACCTACCATCAAGATATACAAGAGCGGATTCTTAATCCTTTGGGAATGACAGAAACTTATGTAGTAGACAAATCGGAAGTGCCAAATAGAGCAATTGGTTATTTAAAAGATATGAAAGGAAATATATCTAGTAATACTGGTTTTGTAGAAGTTCCAAATCCTGATGGAGGTTTTCAATCTTCGGCAGGGGATATCGTGAAGTTTTATACCGAATATTTTTACGGAGATACACTGCTAACAAAAGCAACGAAAATGGATGATACGTTTTTTAAATTTACCAATGAAAACAGAAATACCGGTGGAGCAATTCCAATGGCTGGTGGATTCCCGGGAGCGAATACCGCATATTATGAAGTGCTAAGAGATGAGATAAGCATTATCGTTTTTGCCAATATGGACGAGCCTGTTGCAGAACAATTGGGTTCTGGTATCCTAGCAATCGTTAGAGGGAAAGAACCAAATACGCCATCCTTACCTGCAGTCCAGAATATTTACAATCATTATCAAAAGCATGGCTTGAAATATATAGAAGATAACTTTTATAGTCTGATTGAAAATTTCCATGCTGAAGATCCAAAAGGAATTATTTTAAATGATATCGCCTATGATTTTCTTCAGAATGGAGAAGTGGACGAAGCCCTAAAGTTCTTTCATTTAAATGTAAAGATGTTTCCTGAAGATGCCAACCTATGGGATAGCTTGGGAGAAGGTTATTATGATAAAGGAGATTATAAAAAATCCCTTCAGTATTATAAAAAAGCCTTAGAAATGCAACCAGGCATGTCTTCTGCAATAGACATGGTAGCGAAACTAGAAGCTAAAAACTAAGCTAAAAAACAGCCCTTCTATATGGAGAAGGGCTGTTATTAGAATCCTAAAAATTTTATAATCTAGAAATAGTATGACATTTAAAACTTTAATAATATATTTAAGGCATGGATTAGAAATTCCATTTCCAAAAATATATGAAAGATACTTTTATAGATTCTCCCCCTTTAAATTTATCGTCTGATATATTTCGTTTATACCAATTTTGTATTTTAAATAATTCTTCTGAAGAAATAAATACAGGAATTATGGTAGAAGATGGATGCTTTGAATTTATGTTTAATAAAGAAAAAAACATAAAACTGCAAATACGTAATGAAAAACCTATAAGCCTTCCAACATGTTTTTCCTTAGGTAATTTACCAACACCTTATAAATTTATTACTCCAAAAACACTGACTCAATTTTCTGTTAAAGTGCAACCTTGGGTGTCGCGATTTTTCTTTCCTGATAATGAATTTTTTACGGACCTAACAAAATGTAAAGATTTAGATTTTAATGAACTCCACCGGAATATTTTTTCTACAAACTCATTTCAAGAGATGATCACTTTTTTTGAAGAGGCCTTTATTAAAATAAAAATGCCCCATATTTCTGAATATGCTGTTAGTAAAAGTATTTGTGAACGTATTTATAATAGTAATGGGAACCTGAAAATTACAGAATTAATGGATCAATTTCCATATTCAAGACAAAAATTAAATAGCCTCTTTATAGAACAAACTAAAAATTCAATTAAAGAATTTGCCATTCATGTTAGAGTTAGAGCTATCATTCGTTTTAAAATACAAAACCCGAAAGAATCTTTAACAGCTATAGGGCTGGAGTTTGGGTATTTTGATCAATCCCATTTTATTAAAGACATTAAAAAAGCTACAGGAATGTCTCCATCAAAATTTTTCTCCCAAGAAAACCTATTTGACGAACAGCTAAAATTAGGTAACTAACATTTTTTACAATTTTGCTTTTATAGTATCCTGTATTTTTGAAAAAAAAAATATAAAAGCTATGAAAACAAATCACATTTTAACAGGACTACTTTTTTTCTATATATTATCCTTCCATGCCCAAGTGGTAGAAACTTTGGCAACTCATCCCAAAATTAAAGATGGCATGTATGTGGATGAAGATGGGAATATCTATACCACCTCAGGGGGATGGTCGGATGGTTTTGATATTGGAAAATACGACATCGATGCGGAGAACTTTACCTATAATCATTTTACGGGGTTAAATGGTCCTATCGATATTGATGAAAGAGCAAATGGAGATTATATAGTAACCAATTTTAATAATAGTACGGTGGTAGCCTTAGATCCCAATACCAACCAAATTACACAAATCGCTTCGGGATTAGATGGCCCTGCAGGGATTGCTATCGATGAAGAAGATAATATTTATATTTCCAACTTTGGAGCAGGGCCTTTATACGAGGGACATCAAATACATAAAATCACCCCAGAAGGAGTGTTGAGTGTTTTAGCAGATTCTCCTTTGTTGTTTCGTTTTCAAGCCATGGTTTTTAATGGAGAAGGAGAATTAATTGTTTCTTCCCAATACAAGCTCTTTAAAGTAGATACCACCACAGGGGAACTAGAAGAATGGGTAGATTTGCAAAGTTTTGGCTTTGGACATATGCTGCATAGAAGTCTGGATAATAGCATCTATGGTACTGCCAGTGGAGAACATAAAATTTATAAAATCGATGCATTAGGGGAGGTAACTGTCTTTGCTGGATCTAATGCAGGTTATGAAGATGGGGATTTGAATACCGCTTTATTTAATAGCCCTTTAGGAATAGAAATGTCCCCAAATGAAAATATCATCTATGTGACGGATTCTAACCGTCTGCGTAGTATTACCATCGATGAGCCTTTAGGCCTTGATAAAACTAACTTGAATAACTTTAAAATATCTCCAAATCCTACTAGTAATGGTTTGGTAACTGTTTACAATGAGAATGCAATGGAGGTTAGCATGGCATTATACGATGTATCTGGGAAGTTATTGTTAAGCAAAAACATACAGCAGCAACAACACACCCTAGATTTGACTGCTTATACCAATGGCATGTATTTTTTGAAGATAAAGGAGGGAGAAAATACGGTTTGTAAGAAAATTATAAAGTTGTAATAAACTATGTTTTATTACAGGTTAGGTTTTGTTAGTCTTTCAGTATTTTATCTGTTATAAAATATTCCTTTTCCAATAGTTTTAATAGATTGTTAATTTGATCTAAAAGATCGGTGTATATTGAGTTTAAAACAATTCGGTCATTCTGTAAAATAGCAAGTCTATTTATAAATAAGTTTTTACTGTCTCTAGTAAATGTAAATGGAACTAAACTATAATATTCATAATTATCAGGTTTTATGGTGGTAAGATTTTGCTCTAATGCATTATACAGGTTTGTTTGGCTATTAATTGCAGCACCTTCCCAAAGCACTATTCTTGGTAGTCTGCTATCAAAAATATCGGTGATATAAAACCTAATAGAATCATTCGAAACCAATTGTATTCCCAAAGATTTTAAATTTTCGTAAGCAATTGTTTTAGGATATAGCTTTACATTAAATAAAGCCCAAGTCATATTATTAATTCCATACCCATTTAAATCATAGTTTTCGGGAGCAACCTTGTTTAAATAGGTAATAATAGAATCCGATTTGTTTATAATATTGCTTAAGGTATTAATATCTCCTGTTAGTTCGTTTTGTGTTTCGGTTAAATCGTTTTTCAATTCTAAAACTAGTCTATATTCTAGATTTGCTAATTGCTTACTTTTATTCCAATTGTTGATAGAGAGCGCAATTAAGATTCCAATAACTACTAGTATAATTTCTCCCAAACCATAGAGCAAGTATTTGCTAACTTTATTTTGGTTCAGTAATTGTTTCCTGGTTTTTTTAAAGAATTTTATCATAGTTCCTATGCTTGTTTTTATCGATATAGATAAAAACATTAATAAAAATAGGGGAGTACAATAATTTAGCGATTCGTGATAGCCTTACGAATATAGGGAAAATTTACAATTATAAAAGGCTTATCATCTAACCAATATAGCGCTTAGCTTATTTTTTTAAAGGTGATAGAGTGTACTCCACAATCCACGGGAAGCTCAAAAACCATTTCCTCTTTAGATATCGATTTTATGCTTAGCTGTTGCTCTTTAGCTTGTGGCTTGCCATTTTTAACAGCATTGTACATTCTGAGTACATGGTCTGTATATTCATAATTTCCAGTTACTTTTTCTTCTAAACCTAGCAAAGTAAATTTATCTCCTTGAAAATGCAATTCTTTAATTGGGAATGGGCTAGGTGCTGGACAATCCTCTGAGGCATTGGCAACGGTATGCAGTTCCCAATTTCCAATAAGATCCTTGTTTGCCTGTGCCTCTTGTCCCCAGCTAAGGTGACTGATAAGCATGATGAATATTATAAGTAAAGACTTTTTCATATTTTTTAATTTATAGGTTTCCTCAAAATTACAATGGGGCATTTTGAGATAGCGATACGAATATAGGAAAAATACTACAAATACTAAAGAAGTGATTTTGTATCTTTTATCGAACGTTAATATTATAAAACATACTTTTTAAAGATATCTTCCAATGTTTTATTCGGGTCATAACATAAACCAGGATGTGTCTTAGAACTTTGGATAATGGTGCTTCTGCAAGCTGTTAACCATCGAAACCTATCCGATAATTCCAGTTTCCCTATTTTTCCTCCAGAAGGATCTCCTTCACAAATTAATTTCCATGCGTTTAAATAATCATTGAGCATATCTATCTCATATTCCGTAGAAAATGCATTCAATTTGTTTGGATCGATATGAAATTTTATGTCAAGAAAGCTTTTGTTTTTTGAAAAAAGAATAACTCCAACATTAAAGAATTCTTCTCGTTCTACTTTAGGAACGATTCTAATTATTGCATATTCAAATGTAGATTTATCTTGCATCTTCGGCTTCTTTAACTAATAAATCAATCTTAGAGAATCTAGTATTTATAAACTCTATATAGGCTTCTCTAATTTCGGTGGGAGACATAGTATCAAATTCGGTTATCAACCAATCCTCTGGTATCTTGGAGACAATTTCAATAATTTTATCTTGATTAATTAAACCTTGGATTTCTTTTGAAGCTTCTTCTAAACTTGTTGCTTTC
>OLHJ01000084.1_pt1 | contig 37026 bp, 26 predicted proteins | sample 1609491 | NCBI WGS metagenome assembly OLHJ01 (sample SAMN05416861, study PRJEB24817) | seawater metagenome | isolation source: Sea water | place: Canada:Atlantic | collected 2013-11
CAACACTACGTAAACGTGTTAAGTCAAAAACTTGCATTCCATGACCTCCAGCTTCACTAACTACAAACGCATAATTATTGTATACTTTAACATCTCTCCAAGTTGTTGAAGAAGTGTGTGTAGGTAATTTACCAAGATATATTGGATTTATTGGATCTGAAATATCAATAAATGCAGTACCATTATTTAAACCCATTAGGGCATATTCTTTTCCGTCTTGTGGATCTGTCCATCCCCAAGAATCATTACTTGACGAAGCATTAAAAACAGATAGAGGGAGATGTGCTTGTAAATCATACCCGTTACAAGGGTAAGCTCCTGCCATGCCACTTACACAAGGAGTTTGTGCTTGTAAAAGTGTAAAGCAAGCTAAAAGAATAGGGAGTAATAGTTTTTTCATTTCGTTAAGTTTTTAGTTTTAAGGTTTTGAAACGTAAATTTTTATAAAAAAGTATGTTTAAAGTTCGATATATTTCAAACTCAAAAATCCTGAAATTGAATTAATTCACAGTAAATAAACAGCTTAATACATTTTCACCCTACTTTCTTAGTGTTAATGTTATCTTAAAAAGCAATATTACTTTTTTGAATTAAACTAACTAATAAAAAATAATAGTCGTTTAATTTTTTACCTTAGCGTGTTTAAACATTATACCTGCAAAATGAAGATTAAATTTTTATTTATCGTTTTATCACTCACGCTAATATTTTCTTGTAAAGAAAAAGAAGCTCAAGTTATTCCTCCACAAAATATAAATGTTTATGAAGTAACCCCAACGACAGTACCTATCTATGAGGTGTTTGTTGGGCAAGTTTTTGGAGAAAAAGACATTCCTATTAGGGCTAGAGTAGAAGGTTTTTTAGAAGAAATTCATTTTAAGGAGGGCTCGACTATAAAAAAAGGAGATTTATTATATGTAATAGATCCAGACCCTTTTAAAGAAGCTGTTGTTGCAAAACAAAGTATGGTAGCACAAGCCAATACTGTTGTGATACAAACAGAAAGCGATTTAAAAAGGGTAAAGCCTCTTGCAGCAATGGATGCTGTAAGTCAAAGGGAGTTGGATATGGCACAAGCACAAAGAGATGCTTCCTTGTCATCCTTAAAAGCTGCTAATGCAGATTTAAATATTGCAGAGATCAATCTTAGTTATACTAGAATATTTTCTCCAATTGATGGAATTATAGGAAGAACTTTAGCACGTGAAGGGGAGTTTGTTGGTAAAGATCCAAATCCAGTTATACTTAATACGGTTTCAGATATTAATTCTATTAGAGTTCAGTTTTTTCTTTCAGAGAACGAATATTTAAGAATTGCAAAAGAGTTTTCAAAATCTAAAAAAGAAAACCCTAAAGGATCTAGAGCTGAAAAGGCGGAGATAGAATTAATTTTATCGGATGGATCTTTATTTGATCAAAAAGGAGAAATTGATTTTATAGATAGAAATATTGATACTTCTACAGGAACCATATTAGTTCAAGCTACTTTTCAAAACCCTGAAAGAATTATAAGACCAGGTCAATTTGCAAGAGTAAAAATTAAGATAATGGATGTAAAAGATGCCGTTATTGTTCCTCAAAAATGTTTAACCGAACTGCAAGGTCAATATTCAGTTTTAGTGGTGAATGCTGATAATATTGTCGAAACTGTTCAAGTAGAGATTGGAGAAAAAATCCCAGGTTATAGCATTATTAAAAATGGATTAAAAGATGGGGATAAAATAATATTAGAAGGACTACAAAAAGCTAGACCTGGTATGGAAGTAATTCCTGTGGTTACGGAATACAAAATTGAAGAAACCAACAAACAATAATTATGTCTGAGAATAAAGGTAACTTTTTTGTACATCGACCAATAGTTGCAATGGTTATTGCAATAGTAATTGTAATAGTTGGAACAGTTTCACTAATTCAATTACCAATAGAACAATACCCAGATCTTACTCCTCCGATTGTTGAGGTAAGAGCTTCATATACCGGTGCAAATGCCATTAGTGTTGAAGAATCTGTAGCTACACCTTTAGAACAGCAGATAAATGGTGTTGATAACATGATTTACATGAAATCTACCAATGCCAATGATGGTACCATGGTGATTCAAGTGTCATTTGATGTTGGCACAGACCCGGATATGAATACTGTTTTGACTCAAAATAGGGTCTCTGCCGCCTCAGCAAAATTACCGGCTTCCGTTACTCAATTCGGAGTTACAACAGAAAAATCATTGCCAAATATTTTGATGTTGGTTTCATTAACTTCTGACGGGAGATACGATCAGGATTTTTTAGGAAACTATGGGTTGATAAATATTAAAGATCAACTGGCTAGGATTAAAGGTATTGGGAGAGTAGATGTTATGGGAGCTTCAGACTATTCTATGCGTATTTGGGTGAAACCAGACAGACTTTCTCAGTTAGGTTTAACGGTACCAGAAATAATAGATGCTATAAACGAACAAAACCTTATAGTTCCTGGCGGAAAATTTGGAGCAGAACCAGCACCTGTTGGAACAGAATTTACATACACAGTTCGATTACCAGATCGATTTAATTCTCCAGAAGCATTTGGGGATATAGTTGTTAGAACTCAGCCAGATGGTTCACAAATAAAATTAGGAGACGTTGCTACCATTAATTTGGGAGTGGAGACCTATAATATGATCCCAAGATTGAATGGTGAAACGGCAGGAATTATTGCACTATATCAAGCACCAGGATCTAATGCTGTAGAACTTGCGGAACAAGTAATAACCGAAATGGATTTATTATCCAAAAACTTTCCTGAAAGTATAAAATACGAAGTGTCTCTAGATTCCACAGCTCCAATTACAGCAGGGATAAGAGATATAATAATAACGTTAATTATTGCTTTAATACTGGTTATTTTAGTTGTTTTCATATTTATTCAGGATTGGAGAGCAACATTAATTCCAACATTAGCAATTCCGGTTTCTTTGATAGGGGCATTTATGTTTTTTCCAATGCTAGGGTTTACCATTAATGTTTTATCCTTATTAGGCTTAGTACTAGCTATTGGTATTGTGGTAGATGATGCTATCGTTGTTGTAGAAGCGGTACAAGTAAACATTGCAAAAGGAATGAATGCTAAAGAAGCAACTCTAGATGCGATGGCCAAAGTAACAGCACCCGTTATTGCAACCACTTTAGTATTAGTAGCCGTATTTATTCCTGTGGCTGGAATGGCAGGTATTACGGGATTACTCTATCAGCAATTTGCCATAACCATTGTGGTTTCCGTATTAGTGTCTTCTGTAAATGCATTGACATTAAGTCCCGCTTTATGTTCTTTACTTTTAAAAGAACCTAAGCCCTATAAAGGACCCTTAGGTTGGTTTTTTGGAAAATTTAATAAAGGAATGGATAAAACCACAGATTCTTATATGAGTTTTACCAGTATCGTTGGTAGAAAGCTGAAGCGATCTGTGATTTTTATTTTAGTGATGACTGTAGGAGCTGGTATATTCGGAAGTTTAGTACCCGGTGGATTTATTCCTGAAGAAGATATGGGATATTTCTTTGTAAATGTTCAACTACCTAATGCTGCCTCAATACAACGTTCAGATGTAGTAACAAAGCAAGTTGAGGAGTTGTTGATGGAATTTGAAGAAGTGGAATATGTTACTACTGCAACAGGCTATAGTATGTTGTCTGGAGCAATGACATCAAATTCAGGAATGTTATTTGTTTCTTTAAAAGATTGGGCTGAAAGAGATTTTACTGCGATGGAACTTGTAAATAGGGCAAATAGAATTTTAGCTACCTCTATCCAAGGAGCGAGTGTATTTGCATTTGGACCTCCTGCAATACCTGGTCTTGGGAATGGTTCTGGGTTTAGTATAATGCTTCAAGATAAAGGCGGTCATACTCCGGAATATTTAGCGGAAAATACAATGAAATTTTTGAAAGCTGCTAATGAACATCCACATATTGGTAAAGCATTTTCTACATTTCAAGCAACAGTACCTCAAAGGTATATGGATATTGATACAGAGAAAGCATTAAAACTTGGAATTAGATTAAACGATTTATATACCACCATTGGAGCATTTATGGGAGGTTCTTATGTTAATGATTTTACACGTTTTGGAAGATTGTATAAAACATATATACAAGCAGAACCTGAATATCGTGTGGATGAATCTCAAATAAGTAATTTCTTTATAAAAAACAAGGATGGGAATATGGTTCCTTTATCAACTGTTGCTACAATTAGACCTATCTCAGGACCTGATTATACACAGCGTTTTAATTTATATCGTTCAGTTGAGGTAACTGGTGGTCCTGCTCCTGGCTTTACATCTGATCAAGCGAGAACTGCATTAAAAGAGGTAGCAGCTGAAGTACTCCCCAGTGATATGAGTTATGCTTGGAACGCTATGTCGTTTCAAGAAGAGAAAGCTTCCGGATCATTAATGATGATTTTGTCATTTTCATTATTGTTTGTATTTCTAATTTTATCAGCTCAATATGAAAGTTGGTCACTACCATTTAGTATTTTATTAGGGACTCCATTTGCGATTTTTGGAGCTCTATTTGCTCTTTGGGTTTCAAGGTTTTTTAGTCCAGCCTTTGAGAATAATATTTTCGCACAAGTCTCTTTTGTAATGTTAATCGGTATGGCAGCCAAAAATGCCATATTAATTGTAGAATTTGCAAACGATGAATTTAAAAAAGGATTAAGTCTTTTCGACGCTGCAATGGCAGCTGCTAAGTCTAGATTTAGACCTATATTAATGACAGCGTTTTCTTTTATTTTAGGAGTTTTTCCTTTGGTAGTTGCATCTGGTTCTGGAGCTGAAGCTAGAAAAGTTATGGGTATGGCTTTATTAGGCGGGATGTCATTAGCAACCTTTTTAGGAGTATTTATGTACCCAATGCTATTTGTGTTAATAGGAAAAATAATGGGCTATGAGAAGAAACGGGATCAAGAACAATTACAACAGTTAGAATCTTCAAATAATTAATGATGAAAATGAAAATTTATACATGCATATTATTGTTGGTAGGAATTGTATTGGTGCAATCGTGTAAAGTTGGACCAAATTATTTACAACCAGAGGAAGAAACTACAGAAGATTTTAGATATTCTGCAAAGGATACGGATAGTATTATCAATTTAAAATGGTGGGATTTATTTAATGACCCTGTATTAGATACATTGATTGTAACTGCCTTACGGGAAAATAAAAATGCATTAATTGCAGCTAGTAGAATAGAACAAGCTCGTGCAAATGTTGGCTATACAAAAGCAGATATGGGCCCTAAATTTGGGATAAACGCTGGAGCATCTAGAGGTGATTTTGTAAATGGAGCAACTCATTTAAGTTCCCCTTCAAATTCTTTTGGAGCTTCAGCCGGTGTAAATTGGGAACTTGATTTCTGGGGTAAATTTAGAAGAGGTAATGAAGCTGCACAAGCAGATTTGTTGGCAACCTTTTATGGAAAAAGAGCATTAGAAATAGCTTTGATAAGTGAAGTAGCTGATAATTATTTTCAATTAATTGACTATAAAGCACGCTTGGAAATTTCTGAAAGTACACTGGCATTAAGAGATAGCACACTGCAAATAATTCAAGCTAGATTTGATGAAGGTTACACTAATATTATTGATGTTAATCAAGCTCAAATTCAAAAAGCAATAACTCAAGTTTCAATACCCCAATTTAAAAGGTCCATTGCTTTTACAGAGCATAATTTAAGTATTTTATTGGGAAAAACACCCGATTCTATACCTACCTTAATGTCACTTCAGGAATATAAGTTGCCAGATTCTATACCAACTGGAATTCCTTCAGAAATACTACAAAGGCGTCCAGACATCCTTCAATCACAAGAAAACTATAGATCCTCTAATGCGAAAGTCGGAGTCGCTCAAGCCATGCGATTCCCTTCTATAAGTTTGACGGGATTATTAGGTGTTGGAAGTTCCGACCTTTCCAATATTGTTTCCAATGGAATTGGATGGAGTGCTGGTGCAAGCTTAACAGCTCCTTTGTTTGAGTGGGGAAAAAATAAGAAACGTGTTGATATAGAAAGAGAAAATGCACTTCAATCCTTATACGAGTATGAATATACAGTCTTAAATGCATTATTAGAAGTAGATAATTCATTAGTAGAACTATCTACCTTAAAAGAAGAATTAGATGCAAATAAAGCAATGCTAGAAGCAGCAAGTAATGCAAGTCATTTGTCTAGAGAACGGTATTATGAAGGTATTACTAGTTACTTAGAGGTTATAGAAAATCAAGGGGTAGAGTTTAGTGCTAGATTGGCTTATTCTGAAAATTATCAGCGATTATTAACTTCTTATGTTTATTTATATAAATCGCTAGGAGGTGGATGGATTTCTCCTGAAGAATTAGATAAATATGCACAGCAATTAGCAGATGAACAAGAGGTAGATGTTTCTACCATTAATAAAGAAGACCTTTTTTATGATGGGCAAATTGTGGATCTTTATTTAACACCAGAAGAAAAACAAGCAAGAAAAGAAGAGCAAAAAGCACAACGAAAAGCAGAGAGAGAACGACGTAAACAAGATCGACAAAATAAATAGGGCTAATAGTTCTGTTTAATTAATATTAAAATGCCAACAAATGCTTTTGTTGGCATTTGTTATTTATAAAGATTTTACGCTTATTTTTGCAAAAATATTTCAGAAACTATGCTTGAAAATAAAAACAATTCTAAAACTAGTATTTCAGATTTAGGTGAATTTGGACTAATTGATCATCTTACTAAAAACTTTAAAATAACTCAAAAATCTACTGTCAAAGGTATTGGAGATGATGCAGCTGTTTTATCGAGTGATTCTTCTAAGGAATTAGTAATAACTACAGACTTGTTATTTGAAGGAGTACATTTTGATTTAAGCTATATGCCTTTAAAACATTTAGGGTATAAAGCGGTAGTTGTAAATCTGTCTGATGTTTACGCTATGAATGCAGAGGCAACTCAAATTACGGTTTCTATTGGTGTTTCAAATCGTTTTCCGGTGGAAGCTTTAGAAGAACTATATGAAGGAATTCATACAGCAGCCAATTTTTATAATATAGATGTTGTTGGTGGGGATACCACCTCTTCAAAAACAGGGTTAATTATTAGTATTACTGCAATTGGAACTGTAGCTAAAGGGGAAGCTGTTTATCGAGATACTGCAAAAGAAAATGATTTACTAGTGGTGTCTGGAGATTTGGGAGCTGCATATTTAGGTTTACAAGTATTGGAACGTGAGAAAAAAGTATTTGAAGTAAATCCGCAATCACAACCAGATTTAGAGAACTACACTTATCTTATTGAAAGACAATTAAAACCTGAAGCTCGTAAAGATATTTCTGAATTGCTAAAAGAATTAGAAGTTAAACCAACATCAATGATAGATGTTAGTGATGGTCTATCTTCTGAAATATTACACATTTGCAAACAGTCTAAAGTGGGTTGTAATCTATACGAAGACAAAATACCATTAGATCAGCAAGTAATTTCTACTTGCGAAGAGTTTAAAATGGATAGTACAACTATCGCTTTAAGTGGAGGAGAAGACTATGAATTACTTTTTACAGTAAGCATGGAAGATTTTCCAAAAATTAAAGCAAATCCAAACCTTTCTATAATTGGTCATATAACCAATGAGGAAGAAGGGGTGCATCTAATAACTCGTGGTAATGAAAAAATTCCATTAATCGCTAGAGGGTGGAATTCTCTAAATGAAGAAGATTAACTATTTTGAAATCTATTTTCTTTGTAATACTTTTTGAATAGTAAATTGTTTTCTTCCCAAAAAGGGGTGAGTTTTGTAATTGACCCATAACCATCCGTTGTGAATTTTTGATTGCAGATTTTACATTGATAATTAACTACAAAATCATCAAGCTTATTAATTTTAGTAAACTTATGGCCAATGATTTTGCAGATTAAAGATTTCATATATTAATGTGTTGATGCGTATTGAAGTTTCTTCTTAAAAAATTCAGAAAGGCATTTATTTATTTCCTTGTTTTTAAAAGTGAGTAATTCTATATCTCCAGAAGCAACTTTAGTAACTTCTTGACTACAGGATTTACATTTATATTCATTAGTATAATTAGTTATTTTATTGCTAATTTCGAAACGATGTCCGAAAGTGGAACAATAAAGACTTGTGAGGCTGAAGTTTTGATTAGGGGATTTAGACTTCATAATTATTAATTTTTATTATTGTAGGAATAAAACTACAAATAATATTTTAATAATCGTTAAAATGTTATAAAAAATCGATGAAATGCATAATATTAGTGATTTCATCGATATTTTCATTAACACTCATATGCCCACTTTTCACATTTTTCAATGTAGCTTTACTGGTTTTAGCTACCTTTTTTGCTTCATTAAATGGTATAATAGGATCCTTTTCACCACAAATCATGTATTTGCCCCCTTTAAAGTTCTGTAAAACAGAGGTCAAGTCTTTTCTGTTTTTCATTCCATTAATTGCGGCAATGATTCCTTTTTTTGGAAAACCTAAAGCTTCTTTTATAAAGAGTTCAATTTCTGAATTATATTCTGTTTGCTTGTTTTCAGGAAAAAGACTTGTTATTGCCATTTTAATAAATACCTGAGAATTACTTTGAATAACCCTTATAGCTCTATCTCTATTTATTTTTCGTTCTGGAGAATCTGGAAGAGTTGTTGAATTTAATAAAACTAAGGTTTCTACTTTAGATTTATATTTTTCAGTAAAAGCTAATGCAATATAACCTCCCATTGAATGACCTATAATACTTGCCTTAAGGATATTATTTTCCTCTAATATATAATTAACAACTTCCGCCATTAATTCCATAGTATGTATTTCAGAAATAGATCCACTTTTACCATGACCGGGTAAATCTATTGTGATTACTTTGTTTTTTTTAGATAATTTAGGAGCTAAATCTATCCAAATAGAAGAACTTAACAAAAACCCGTGTAATAAGACTATACAAGGACCTTCCCCTTTTATAGTATAATGAATTGGAATTTGCTTGAAGTAAGTAATCATTTTTATATATTTAAGGCAACAAATATCTAAGATTGAAACACAGCAAACAAACCCTAATCATTGCTTTTGCATTATTTTCTTTATTCTTTGGAGCAGGGAATTTAATACTACCTCCATTTTTGGGATATAATGCTGGTGAAGGATGGATTTGGGTACTTATTGGATTTATAATTTCTGCAGTGATCATTCCAATATTAGCAATATATGGACATTCGAAATTACAAGGAACCATTTTAAATTTTGCAAATAAAGTATCCCCAACATTTGCAATTGTTTACTCTATATTAATTTATATAATTGCGATTTCCTTACCATCTCCAAGAACAGCTTCTGTTACTTATGAAATGGCTATAGAACCGTTTTTTCAGATTTCATCCCTAGGATTAAGCAGTATTTATTTTGCACTGGTATTAGTCTTTGTACTAAACCGTACAAGATTGTTAAGCCTCATCGGAAAGTTTTTAACTCCTTTAATTGTAATCCTACTTTTAATAATTATTTGCTTAGGCATGTTTACCGAAGTGGAATCTATTCGTGGCTCCCTATTCAATAATTCTTTTGTGGAAGGTGTCTTGGAGGGGTACCAAACCTTTGATGCTATTGGAGGTGTCGTGGTTGGGGGTGTTATTGTAATATCACTTTCTCTTCAAGGAAAACTTAATTATGAAGAAAAGAAACGAATGATTGCAAGATCTGGTTTATTCGCTGGTTTAGGATTGTTTGTGATTTATGGAGGGTTAATTGCTTTAGGTGCCCATAATAGTGATGTGTTAGTTGTGGATAATCGCACCGAATTATTAAGTATTTTAAGTATTCAATCTTTAGGAAATATTGGAAATGCATTTTTGTCAGTTTTAGTAGCATTGGCTTGTTTTACAACTGCAGTTGGTATTGTAACTGGAACAGCTGACTTTGTACAAGGCATGCTAGGAAATTCTCAAAATGCCTATATCATCACAGCAATTATAGGTTGTGTTTTGGGAGTGGTCATTGGGCAATTTGATGTGCATTATATAATAAACATAGCCTTGCCTGCTTTAATGTTTATTTACCCAATAACGATTGTATTAATACTACTGAATGCATTGCCAGAAAAATGGGCGTCAAAACTAATATTTAGAGGTGTAGTTTTAGTAACCTTTATTTTTAGTATTCCAGATTTTTTAAAGTTTATAATTTCTGAAGAAAAAATTGCCCCATTAAAAGAAATGATTCCACTTTCAGAAAATAGTATGGGATGGGTGCTTCCAGCTTTACTAGTTTTTGCTTTTCTGAATGTTTTGAATTTCAGAAATAAAAAACCGATACAGAATTAACTTAATCCTATATCGGTTGTACTTATGTTGATGAATTTAAGAATTCATGATATCTTCAATTTCTTCTGCTTCAATTGGAATATTACGCATTAAATTAAAAGGTTCTCCATTTTCTTGAATGACTACATCATCTTCTAAACGAATTCCAAATCCTTCTTCAGGGATATAAATTCCAGGCTCTACTGTGAAAACCATATTTGCTGTCATGGGTTCCCAAAGCAAACCATAATCATGAGTATCTAATCCCATATGATGAGAAGTTCCGTGCATAAAATACTTTTTATATGCTGGCCAGTTTGGATCTTCATTCTGAACATCTGCTTTATCAATTAATCCTAATCCCAATAATTCTGAAGTCATTAATTTTCCAACTTCTATATGATAATCAGCCCAAATGGTTCCAGGAACTAACATTTTTGTGGCATCATTCTTAACTCTGTTTACAGCATCATATACTTCGCGTTGGCGTTTATTAAACCTGCCATTTACAGGAATTGTACGAGTCATATCGCTACTGTAATTTGCATATTCGGCACCTACATCTAAAAGAATCAAATCCCCATCATTACAAGCTTGGTTGTTTTCGATATAATGCAAAACATTGGCATTATTTCCGCTCGCTACTATTGGAGTGTATGCAAATCCCTTAGAACGATTACGTAAAAATTCGTGCATAAATTCTGCCTCAATTTCATATTCGGTAACTCCAGGTTTTACGAAATTTAAAACACGACGCATTCCTTTTTCAGTAATATCACAGGCTTTTTGAAGAAGGTCTAACTCGATAGGATCTTTTACAGAACGTAGTCTTTGCAATATTGGATTACTCTTTGCTACACTATGTGCAGGATATTTATTTAAAAGCCATTTGGTAAAACGAGCTTCTCTTGTTTCTGTTTCAATGCTCGCTCTATAATGTTCATTGGTATTAATATGCACAGTATCGCTTTGTGCCATCAATTCTGCCATTACTTTTTCCATTTCTTGTAACCAATACACGGTTTTTATTCCACTAACTTCTAATGCGCGTTCTTTGGTTAGTTTTTCACCTTCCCAAACAGCAATATGGGCATTGGTTTCTTTTAAAAATAAAATCTCACGATTTTTTTTATGAGGAGCATCGGGAAACATCACCAAAATACTTTCTTCTTGATCTACACCACTTAAATACAAAATATCGCGATGTTGCTGAAATGGCATAGTGCTATCTGCGCTTATTGGATAAATGTCATTACTATTAAATACTGCTAAACTATTAGGCTTCATTTTAGCCATAAAGTTTGCTCGATTTTTTATGTATAATGCGGAATTAACTTGGTGGTATTTCATAAGAATTCGTTTTTAAAATTTAACTGAATTCAAAAATAATTAAAGTTCTTTTTAATTACGAAGCCAAATGTCCTTATTTTATTTTTTTCTAATTCTACTCATATGTCTTGAAGAAATCCCTAAAAAAGATGCGAGATAATGAAGAGGAATTTGCTGCAATAAATTTGAGTTGTTTTTTAAGAGTTCAATATATCTTTCTTCTGGACTAAGCGTTAATAAATTAATACGATAATCATCAATTAAAAAAATTTGATTTTCAATTAAATTATGATAAAAGCTTTGAAACCCTGAATTGGTACTCATTAAATTATGGAACTTATCTAAATTGATCACCCATAAATTACAATCACATAAAGCTTTTATATTTTTTCTAGATGGGGTTTTCTGTTTAAAGCTTTTTAATGCTGCAGTTACTGTATTTTCTAAAGCCAGATAAGTAGTTTTTTCTTCCCCATGAATGTCTATGGAATGCTGTAAAACACCTTCCTCTATAAAACAGAAATAAGAACAAGTTTTTCCTTTCTCCACTAAATATTGATTTTTATCTAAATGAAGTTCTGTAAACTGTTCTAGGATACTTGGAATGAATTGCTCTAATTCTTCAGAGTTGATTATTTTTTTTAAATAATTTTCAAGTTTAATTAGGGAGCTATTCATTAGAAAAAGAGATTATCTACATCGAAAGTATAAAGAAATATAAGAAGGCTTATAAAAAAGATTTAAAACTTTGAGAAACAGGCCTATTTTGAGTATTTTCAACCCTCTTAAAAACCAACCATGAAAAATACGATACTTTGTTTTTTAGTTTTACTATCCATTCAGACATTTGCACAACAACCTGCAACTACATCAAATGATATTGAAAAAGGGATACAACAGAAGCAAGAGCTTCAAGAAAATTCTTTAGTAAAGAATATGCCTTTTAAAAATATTGGCCCAACAATTATGAGTGGCCGAATAACCGCATTAGCAGTTAATCCAAATAATACAGTTGAATTTTATGTAAGTTATGCCAGTGGTGGTGTATGGTATACCAATAATAATGGAACTTCGTTTACTCCAGTTTTAGACAGTAGCCCTACTCAGAATGTGGGTAGTTTGGCTGTAGAATGGAAATCCAAAACGGTTTGGGTGGGTACTGGTGAAGTAAATGCTTCTCGTTCTTCTTATGCAGGGATTGGCTTGTTAAAATCTACGAATCAAGGAGAAACTTGGGAGAATTTAGGCTTAATGGAATCACATCATATAAGTAATATACTAGTTAACCCTAATAATATAGATGAAATTGTAGTAGGGGTAGTTGGTCATTTATATTCTACAAACAAAGAAAGAGGTGTGTATAAAACAATCGATGGCGGAAAAACCTGGACGCAATCCTTATTTGTAAATGATCAATCAGGAATTATTGAATTAGAAGTTTCGCCAAACAATTTTAATGTCATGTTTGCTTCTTCATGGGATAAAGATAGGAAATCCTGGAACTTTAGAGGAAGTGGAGAGGGTTCTGCTATTTATAAAAGTACCGATTCAGGATCCACTTGGGTAAATGTTTCTGAAAAAGGAAGTGGTTTTCCAACAGGTGAAGGTGTAGGGAGAATTGGTCTTGCTATTTATAATGACCAAACTATTTATGCAATTCATGACAATCAATTTAGAAGAGAAGATACTTCAGAAAAAAAAGAAGAAGAAGGCCTGACAAAAGAAGATTTTAAAAGTATGACGAATGCTCAGTTTTTAGAATTAGATGATGATAAACTAAACAAATATTTGAAATCCAACCGGTTTCCTAAAAAACATACAGCAACTTCTACCAAGGAAAGTGTAAAGGTAGGTTCGGTTAAACCTATAGATTTAGCTAAGTATTTAGAAAATGCTAACTCTCTGTTGTTTGATACTCCTGTAATTGGAGCTGAGGTTTATAAAAGTACCGATGGCGGAAAATCATGGAAGAAAACACATAAAGGTTTCCTAGATGATATCTACTATTCCTATGGTTATTATTTCGGAAAAATTCATGTGGACCCTTCAAACAAGGATGGGATCTATGTCTATGGAGTGCCTATTTTAAAATCTAAAGATGGAGGAAAATCTTTTACTTCCATAGATGGAGATAATGTTCATGCTGATCATCATGCTTTATGGATCAACCCGAAAAAATCGGGACATTTAATCAATGGTAATGATGGTGGGGTAAATATCACCTATGATGATGGGGCAACTTGGATTAAAAATAATACTCCATCAGTAGGTCAGTTTTATTCTATCAATGTAGATAATGAAAAGCCTTATAATGTATATGGAGGATTACAAGATAATGGGGTTTGGGTTGGGCCACATACTAACGAAGAAGATTCTTATTGGAAACAATCTGGGCAATACGCTTATGAATCGATAATGGGTGGTGACGGAATGCAAATTCAAATAGATAATAGAAATAGTGATATTGTTTATACTGGATATCAATTTGGAAACTATTATAGATTAAATCGAGAAACAGACGAGCATACTTATATTCAACCAAAACATGAATTAGGAGAAAATCCATATAGATTTAATTGGCAAACTCCAATATTATTGAGCTCACACAATCAGGATATTCTGTATTTAGGAGGAAATAAGTTAATGCGTAGTATGAATCAAGGTACAGATTGGGATGCGATTTCTGAAGATTTAACCAAGGGTGGTAAAAAAGGGAATGTTGCCTACGGAACATTAGCTACGATTAGCGAATCTCCTTTTCAATTTGGATTGTTATATGCGGGTAGTGATGATGGTGTGGTTAGTGTGACCAAAAATGGAGGAGGAAATTGGACAACCATTTCTGAAACTTTTCCTAAGGATTTATGGGTAAGTAGAGTGATTGCTTCTCAACATAAAAAGGAGCGAGTTTATGTGACTTTAAATGGTTATCGTTGGGACGATTTTAAACCATATGTTTATGTAAGTGAAAATTATGGAGTAACTTGGAAAGATATTAGCAGCAATCTTCCAACTTCTTCAGTAAATGTAATTAAAGAAGATGCTAAAAATGAAAACGTTTTGTATTTAGGAACCGATAATGGGGCTTATGTATCTTTAGATAGAGGAGAGAGCTGGCAAGCTTTTTCTAATGGATTACCAAATGTGGCTTTTCATGATTTGGTGATTCAAACAGAAGCAAATGATTTGATTTTAGGAACTCATGGACGTTCTTTATATCTAACAAATATTTCTTTATTGCAAAACATTAAAGAAGATCAGCTGTCTATTGCAGATATCGAGCCTATCCAACATTCTTCTCGCTGGGGAGGTTCTTGGAGTAAGTGGTCAGAGGTAAACGAACCATCTATTTCTATTTCATTTTATAATCCGAATACTGAAAAAGTAACGATTTCCATTCAATTGGAAGATGGAACAGAACTTCAAAAATATGGAATGGATTCAGTTAAAGGAGTAAATGTTTTTGACTATGATGTTACCTTATCTGAAAAAGGAAAGAAAAGTTTAGAGAAAAAAGATATAAAATTAAAAGAAGCTTCTAATGGAAAGTATTATTTGCCAAAAGGAGAGTATTATATTCAAATAAAATCTGAAAGACTACTTTTTGAAATTAAATAAACAGTTAGAACAATTCTAAATTCAATTTAAACAAACCTCAAAGTTTGGCAATCATTTATTTGAAGCGTATTTTTGCATAACTTTTTTAAGAAAATTTATAACCAATGGGTATATTATCCTCTTCAATCGCTCGAAAAGTTGCTATGGCACTTTCAGCACTATTTCTAGTATTTTTTTTATTAATGCATGTTTCTGTAAACTTAGTTTCAGTGTTCAGCGAAGAAGCATTTAATACCGCCTCACATTTTATGGGGACGAATCCACTAATTCAGTTTGTAATGCAACCCATACTTATTTTTGGTGTTGTATTCCACTTTGTATTAGGGTTTATATTAGAACTAAAAAATAAAAAGGCCGTAGGAGTTTCCTATGCTAAGAATAATGGCGCTGCTAATTCTACTTGGATGAGTAGAAATATGATTTATAGCGGTCTAGCGATTTTAGCTTTTATCGTTTTACATTTTATCGATTTTTGGTTTCCAGAAATCAATCATAAATACATAGAAGTTTTACCAGAAGATCCAACAAGATACTATCACGAATTGCGTGAAAAATTTGTAAATCCAATAAGAGTTGGAGCATATGTAATTGCATTTGTGTTCTTAATATTACACTTATTACACGGGTTTCAATCAGCATTTCAATCAATGGGAATGAATAATAAATATTCAAAAGGATTGAAAACCTTTGGGAAAGCATATGCTATAATTATTCCTTTGCTTTTTATATTCATTGCACTTTTTCACCATTTTACTCATTAATTAATACAAAAATATGTCTGTATTAGATTCAAAAGTACCCGAAGGTCCTATTAAAGATAAATGGACTACCTATAAAGATAATATTAACCTAGTCAACCCGGCTAATAAACGTAATATAGATATTATCGTTGTGGGTACTGGTTTGGCTGGTGGTTCTGCTGCAGCAACCTTAGCTGAGCAAGGTTATAATGTAAAAGCTTTTTGTTATCAAGATTCTCCTCGTAGAGCACACTCTATTGCTGCTCAAGGTGGAATTAATGCTGCAAAAAATTATATGGGAGATGGGGATTCTAATTACCGTCTTTTTTACGATACCGTAAAAGGTGGAGATTATCGTTCTAGAGAAGCAAACGTACATCGCTTGGCAGAGGTTTCTGGAAACATTATTGATCAATGTGTGGCACAAGGAGTACCTTTTGCTAGAGATTATGGTGGTTTACTAGACAATCGTTCTTTTGGAGGAGTTTTGGTTTCTCGTACTTTTTATGCAAAAGGGCAAACAGGACAACAACTTTTATTGGGAGCATATTCTGCAATGAACAGACAAATAGCACGTGGTAAGATTGAAATGTTCAATCGCCATGAAATGTTAGATGTTGTCAAAGTAGATGGAAAGGCCAGAGGAATTATTGCTAGAAATTTAATTTCTGGTGAAATTGAAAGACATTCTGCACATGCGGTAGTAATAGCAACAGGAGGATATGGGAATGTTTATTTCCTTTCTACCAATGCTATGGGATCAAACGCAACAGCAGCTTGGAAAATTCATAAAAAGGGAGCTTATTTTGCAAACCCTTGTTATACACAAATTCACCCTACTTGTATTCCAAGATCGGGGGATTATCAATCTAAATTAACCCTAATGTCGGAGTCTTTAAGAAATGACGGACGTATTTGGGTTCCAGCAAATATTGAAGATTCAAAAGCAATTCAGCAAGGGAAATTAAAACCTACTGAAATTGCAGAAGAGAATAGAGATTATTATTTAGAAAGAAAATACCCAGCTTTTGGGAATTTAGTTCCTAGAGATGTAGCTTCTAGAGCAGCAAAAGAATTATGTGATGCAGGTTATGGTGTTAATGCAACAGGGGAGGCAGTATATTTAGATTTTGCTGCAGCAATTGAACGTTACGGAAATGAACAAGCAAAAATACATGGACATCATAATCCTTCAAAAGAAAAGATAACAGCATTAGGAGAAGGAGTTATCGAAGAGAAATATGGAAATCTTTTTCAGATGTATGAGAAAATTGCAGCTGAAAACCCTTATAAAACTCCAATGATGATCTATCCAGCGACCCATTATACTATGGGTGGTGTTTGGGTAGATTATAATTTAATGACTACGGTCCCTGGGTTGTATTGTATTGGGGAAGCAAATTTTAGCGACCATGGAGCAAATCGTTTAGGTGCTTCTGCATTAATGCAGGGACTTGCAGACGGTTATTTTGTTCTTCCTTATACTATTGGGGATTATTTATCGGATGATATTCGTACTGGGAAAATAGCAACAGATACACCAGAATTTGATGCAGTTGAAAAAGAAGTAACCGATAGAATTAATTTCTTTGTCAATAATAAAGGAACTAAATCTGTAGATCATTTCCATAAACGTTTAGGAAAGGTAATGTGGGATAAAGTAGGAATGGCTCGTAACGAAAAAGGTTTAAAGGAAGCTATGGCTGAAATTAAAGCAATTCGAGAGGAATTCTGGAAAGAAGTAAAAGTTCCTGGAGATGCAAACGAGATGAATCCTGAATTAGAAAAAGCAGGTCGTGTAGCAGATTTCCTTGAATTAGGAGAGTTATTTGCTAAAGATGCATTGGATAGAAATGAATCTTGTGGAGGGCATTATAGAGAGGAAAGTGTAGTGAAAGAGGGAGAACAAAAAGGAGAAGCTCTTCGTAATGATAAAGACTATGCTTATGTATCTGCTTGGGAATATAAAGGAGAGCCTTCAGATGCTATATTACATAAAGAAGAATTAGAATTTAAAGATATTGAACTTAAACAACGTTCATACAAATAAAAAGAGAATATGAATCTTACACTGAAAATTTGGAGACAAAAAGGGCCACAAGAGAAAGGAAAGTTGGTCGATTATAAGGTAAATGATATTTCAGAACATATGTCTTTTTTAGAAATGATGGATGTTTTAAATGAACAATTAATAAACACTGAAGAAGAACCAGTAGCTTTTGATCATGATTGTAGAGAGGGAATATGTGGGATGTGTTCTATGTATATCAATGGAGAGGCTCATGGACCTGATAAAGGAATAACTACCTGTCAATTGCACATGCGTTCTTTTAAGGATGGAGACACTATTTATATCGAACCATTTAGAGCAGCTGCTTTTCCAGTCATAAAAGATTTGGTTGTGGATAGAACTTCATTTGATCGTATCCAACAATCAGGCGGATTTATTTCTGTAAATACTTCAGGAAATACTCAGGATGCTAATGCATTGCCTATCTCAAAACATGCTGCAGATGAAGCTATGGACGCAGCAACTTGTATTGGATGTGGTGCCTGTGTAGCTACTTGTAAAAACTCATCAGCGATGCTATTTGTTGGAGCAAAAGTTTCTCAATATGCATTATTACCTCAAGGAAAAGTGGAAGCTGCAGATAGAGTTATGAATATGGTTCATCAAATGGATATAGAAGGCTTTGGGAACTGTACCAATACTGGCGCCTGTGAAATAGAATGTCCTAAAGGAATTTCTTTAGAAAATATTGCTCGTATGAATCGAGAGTATCTAAAAGCTAGTTTAAAGGGCTAAAATAGAATACAGCTTTAATAAAAAACTGTATTCTATTTTGTTGCTGAATTTATCTATTGCTTTCCCCTGGAGTACGGTTTTTGGAATTTGTTTTTTTATTGAAACGATAAGCAAATGAAATATTAAACCTTGTTCCTATTCCTTGCCTACTTCCCTCATAATAAAACTCATCACCTATAGTTGTCCATTCTCTTTGACGTGAATCAAAAATATTTTGAGCATTTATGGTAATCGTCGCATTATTCTTGAATAGATTTTTACTCAAAGCAAGATCCATATAATAATTTGCTTCCCGAGTTGTTTGTGCACTTTTGTTTTGTCCTTGATAGTTAAAACTAGCTTGGAATGAAATGTCTTTTGGAAGTTTTGCTCTTGAGTTTAATCTCATAAACCAATTGCTATCGTCAAAATTAAAAACTTGATCTTCATAAACTCCTTCTTCCTTAAAAGCATAGTAATTAAATTCTCCAGTAAAATTTAACCATTTTGATGGCTTGTATGTTGTGGACAATTCAAAACCTATTCTATTTTCATAATCTAAATTAATAGGCTTAGTAACTAAAATGCCCTCATCGTTTTTTGCAACTGAAAAATGAAAGGCATCAGAAGTATGCTGATAATAAAGAGAAGGATTAATTCGTATTTTCCCAAGTTTTGTTAGAAAACCCAATTCAAAAGAATTTGTAAGTGCAGGATCTAAATCTGGATTTCCAACTCTAATCGAGCTAAAATCTGATAGCCCTCCAAAAGGATTAAGTTGCCAAAAACCTGGTCTTCGAATTCTCTTACTATAACTTAATTGCATATTTGTATCGTTCGAAAAAGAATAACTTAAATGAGCCGTTGGAAACAATTGATTGTAGTTTTTTGAATCGCTAAATTCTCCTTCAGCATCTTTAATTTCTATGTTGGTAAATTCTGCACGTACCCCTACTTGTACATTAAATTTATTAAAGGTATTTGAATATTGAGCATAAACGCCACCAATTTTTTCTCGATAATCCACAACATTTTCAATTCCATTAAAGACAATCCATTCTTCATTTATAAACTCTTCTGCTTTATAATCACTTGTAATAACTCTAGTTTCTCCTCGTAATCCAGTTTCAAACTTACTTTTTTCATTAATTGGATTCTCGTAATTTAATTGCACCAAATAATCTTTACTGCTTTCAATATCTCTGGTTCTGGTAAGTTTTGTGTCTGTTACTTCAGGAAATGTTTTATAGGTGGAGAAATTTTCCATTTCATCATCGTCCCAAAAGTCATACTGAAAATCTACACTCAACTTTTGACCTTCCTTTTTAAATGATTTTTCATAAATAAACTCCAACTGATTATAGTCTTGAGGTTCATAATAATCTTCCGTTCTAACTATAATACTATCCAGTTCATTCATTTCATTTGAATATTCATAATTGAATCGAGTTTGATCTCTATTTTCAAATTGATCTTTAAAATAGGAAGCGGTTATAGTGTTGTATTCATTGATATTATAATCAGCACCAATATAAAGGCTTGGAGATTTATCATTACGATCTTGATCGGCATCCATATTTAATATGGTAGTTATTCCATCGTTTGTTGATCTCTGAAAACTGGATTGTTTGCCATTATAATCTGTATATCGATATCCTATTGTTGAAAATAAATTTACTTTTTCTGTTTTATAATTTAAACTTGCATTGATGCGATGATCAGCTGGAATTCCTGTTTGTAAACTAACCGAACCACTAATACCTTCCGTTTTATTCTTTTTTAAAATAACATTGATGATTCCTGCGGTACCTGAAGCTTCATATTTAGAAGATGGATTGGTGATCACTTCAATTTTTTCAACATTTTGTGATGCAATTTGGTCTAGATTATCGTTAGCTGTGAGAATGGAAGGTTTACCATTTATAAGAATAGTTACATTGGAGTTCCCTCTTAAACTTACTGTTCCATCTACATCTACTGCTACCGATGGTACATTGTCTAAAATTTGAGATAAAGACCCATTCTGTGACAAAAGATCTTTACCTACATTAAAAACTTTTTTGTCTAATTTTAATTCAACAGTTGATTTTTCAGCAACCACCATAACTTCATTTAAAGATTCTGCATCCTCTTTAAGAGGGATGATTCCTAAATCTAAATTGGCATTAAAGTTTATGGTTTGTTCGTAGGATTTAAATGAAAGGTATTCCACTTTTAATAGATAGGTTCCAACTTCAGCAGTTAATGTAAATTTTCCATCCAGATCGGTGATGATTCCATCTATTAGAATATCACCATTATATATGGAAACCGTTGCAAATTCTAAAGGAGTTCGACTTATAGCGTCTATAACAACACCTGTTATGTCTTTTTTAATTGGCTCTGTATTTCCTAAGGAGTTGAAAGTTATTAATGTAAATAGGGTAAATAAAATAAGGTGTTTCATTTGATTGGTTTTCGTTTTGTACTGCAAATGAAGTGATACTATTCAGGGAATTATTTAAATATCGACCTAGGTAAATTAAGTAATGGTGGATGTTTTATTCAGAATGATGGATTAAATTCGGCACTAGATATATAGAATTTATCCCTCGGAAAGTCAAATTGGGCGATAAATGAAATGACCCAAGTGGATTATCCCTATTTTTGATTTATGAAAGATTATTTCTCATTAATCATTGACTATGTTAGAAACAGGACTTGGTTATCACATGCATTATTTTGGATAAGTATTTTTTTGATACAAACCTTTGGGAGTAATGCCGATTATGTGCAACTGAATTCTATTTTTGGACATAAACTTATTATGCTTGTCCCTAAAATGATGGCAGCCTATGTATTGATATACTATCAGGTTCCAAAATTATTATATAAAAAGAAATACTTGCTATTTTTTATTTCATTTGTATTATCCAGCTATATATTTAGTGTAATTGCACGAACGATGGGGGTGCATATTGTAGAAACTTTGTTCCGTCCACAACCCTTTGAACAAGAACCAATACTCGAAATTTTAGAAGATGTATATATGTTATATTCCCATTATTATTTAGGGGTATATTTTCCTGCAATTATTTTATTTATTTTAATGCTAGTAGGGGAGAGTATGGAAAAGAGAACTGTTGTAGAGCAATTGAGTAAGGAAAAATATTCTGCGGAACTCAATTTTTTAAAGGCACAAATACATCCACATTTTTTATTTAATACCTTAAATAATCTTTATGTTTTAAGCCTTCAGAAATCGGAAAAAGCACCAGAAACCGTTCTAAAGCTTTCAGAAATGTTGGATTATATGCTATATCAATGTAATGACAATAGGGTGACTGTTGAAAAGGAAATGCAATTAATTCAGAATTATATAGATTTAGAAAGTTTGCGTTACGGAGATAGATTACAGTTAGAGTTTGAAAAAAAAATAGACAATCCTCAGACCCAAATTGCGCCGCTTATATTGATTTCAATAGTTGAAAATGCTTTTAAACATGGCGCTAGTGGAACTGTAGCCGAAACAATTATTAAGATAAAAGTTATTGTGAAAAATCAAAAACTTACTTTTGAAGTATATAATACCAAATCAAAAGTAAAGCAGAAAGACGAAACTAAATTTAAAGATGGTATCGGATTAAAAAACACAATTAAACAATTGGAATTGATATACCCAAACCAATTTCAAATCCAATTAAATGAAGAAGATACTTCTTATACTGTTAAATTGGATGTAGATTTGACTTAATGAAAGTACAATGCCTAATAATAGATGATGAGCCATTAGCGGCTTCTCTAATTGAAGATTATGTTTCTAAAGTTCCACAATTAGAAGCAGTGGCAATCTGTACTAATGCATTAGATGCCTTTGAAATATTAAAAACTAAAAAAGTAGATTTATTATTTTTAGATATTCAGATGCCAACTTTAACTGGAATTGAATTTCTAAAATCATTACGGAATCCTCCTAAAGTAATTTTAACCACAGCATATAGAGAATATGCAATAGAAAGTTATGAGTTAGAGGTGTTGGATTATCTTCTTAAGCCGATCTCGTTTAATCGTTTTTTTCAGGCGATAGATAAATATTTTAAAACTGCGGAATTCATTAAAACCAGTCCCTTAGAAGAAGAATCTAGAGAAGATGCAACAAATTTTTTATATGTAAATATGAATAAAAAGCATCATAAAGTATTATTCAATGATATTTTATACGTGGAAAGTTTAAAGGATTATATACGGATTCATACTTCTGAAAATTCGATTATGACCAAGGAAAAAATTAGTGACTTTGAAGAGATGTTGCCATCAACTTTTTTAAGAACACATCGGTCCTATATTGTAAATACTCAAAAGGTTACTGCATTTACTGCACAAGATGTTGAAATTGGCAAGCTAGAAATTCCAATAGGAATAAGTTATAAAAAACAAGTGTTAGCTATTTTAAATCCATAATCCTTATTTCTTTTTTATCTTTAAAAAAAACTATTAATAAAGATGGAATACAAGTCTAAACTTCCAAACCTGCCAACTTCTATTTTTGCTGTGATGAGTAAATTGGCAGCAGATCATAAAGCACTAAACCTTTCACAGGGTTTTCCAAATTTTAAAAGCGACCCTTTATTATTTGAATTGGTGAATAAAGCTATGAATGATGGTTTTAACCAATATGCACCGATGGCAGGAGATATTGGATTGCGGGAAGCTATTTCTCAAAAAACGGCAAGCCTTCATCATAAAACCTATCATCCAGATACAGAAATTACGGTTACCGTAGGGGCTACTCAGGCTATTTTTACCATAATTGCTGCAATTATAAATAAAGGAGATGAGGTAATTATTTTTACTCCCGCTTATGATTGTTACGATCCTGCGATTAAATTATTTGGAGGAAGTACTATTCCGGTACAATTAAAAGCACCAAATTATAAGGTGGATTGGAATGAAGTAGAAGCTAAAGTTACTTATAAAACAAAACTCATTATCATAAATACTCCTCATAATCCAAGTGGTGTAATTTTTTCAGAAGAGGACATGCTTCAATTACAAAGGATTGCAGAAAAACATGATTTACTGGTGTTAAGTGACGAGGTTTACGAGCATATTATCTTTGATGGGAATATTCATTTTAGCGCTGCTAGATTTCCGGCTTTAGCATCTCGGAGTTTTATAACAGCATCTTTCGGAAAAACTTTTCATAATACAGGATGGAAAATGGGCTATTGTTTGGCTCCAGAATACTTGATGAAAGAGTTTAAGAAAGTACATCAATTCAACGTGTTTAGTGTAAATAGTCCTATGCAAAGAGCATTGGGAGAGTATCTAGCAACTCCAAATCATTATTTAGGTCTTTCTGCATTTTACCAGCAAAAGAGAGACTTATTTATAGATTTAATAAAAGACTCCAGATTTAAAATAATCCCATCTAATGGGACTTATTTTCAGATGTTAGACTTTTCTGAAATCTCTCAAGAAAGCGATATTGCATTTACAGAAAGGTTAACTAAAGAACAAAAAATTGCAACCATACCTACCTCTGTTTTCAATACAAATAATGAAGATTTTAAACAGATTCGAGTATGTTTTGCTAAAACAGAAGAAACCTTAGTCTCTGCTGCAAATATTTTAAATGCTATTTAATATAAAAATTAAATTCGAACCTTTACCCTTCGATACATTTTATTTAGGTGAAATACTCTGAGCACTGGAATTAAAAGTTGCTTAGTGATTTCTGATTTGTACCCTTCGATACATTTCGCTACGGCGAAATACTCAGGGTACAGAAATTAAAGGTTGCTGAGTGATTTCTGTAAGAAATTGTATCGAAGTAACCAGCTTGAAAATTATATAATTAGTATTAAAAAGTTATTTAGATCTTTTAGGATGTACTAATTCCATTTCTTCAATTAGGTGATGGGCACCTGCATATTTGTCTATGATAAATAGAACATATCGTAAATCGACCATGATGTTTCTACAAATTTCTGGATCGTAATTCATATCGCTCATGGTACCTTCCCATACTCGGTCAAAATTTAAGCCTACCAGATTTCCATGTGCATCAATTGCTGGACTTCCAGAATTTCCTCCTGTAGTGTGATTGGTTCCTAAAAAGCAAATAGGAAGTTTTCCATTGGAGTCTGCATATTGCCCATAATCTTTTGCTTCATATAGGTCTTGTAATTTTTGTGGTACATCAAACTCATAATCACCAGGGACATACTTTTCAATAACACCATCTAAATAAGTAACCGGATTATAATAAACGGCATCTCTAGGAGCATATCCTTTTACCTGGCCATAGGTTACTCTTAAAGTACTGTTGGCATCTGGATAATACCTTTCATTTGGCATCACTTCCATTAAGGCTTTCATATATGTTTTTTGCAATGCGTTAATTTCAGTATTAATTCTTTGGTATTCAGGATTTATAGTATTGTAAAACTCCTCTATAAAAGGTTTTGCATATTTATATGCAGAATCATTGTTGAGCTTTTCTAAAACCTCATCTGTTCCACCCTGTAAAACTTCTAAGGAAGAATCAAGATTTGTGAAATTAGTACTGTTATAAATAGAAGCGTCTTTATTTTCAGTATAGAAAGATATAATGGCATTATATACATTCTCATCTAGAGTAGCATTATAATTTTTAAGAATCCCTTGAATCCTAGAGATGGTGCTTTCTTTAGATTTGTTAAAGGCTTCTTCTCCTTTTTTAAAGGAACTTTCCATTTGGTATAATCGAAACATCATATACATCAACTCATTGTTTCTAATAAATACCTCTATAAAATTACTTCGTTTTATAGCTACGTCTTCAAATTCTGCATATAGTTTTTCAAGATCTGATAAAGTACTGCCATAGTTTTCTTCTAATCCTTTTTCTTTTATTAAATCTTGAAATTTAGCTTCGAATTCTTGCTTTTTAGCTATGGCATTACTTTTCTCTATTCCAAGGTTTTCACCAATCCATTTTTTCCAATAATTAGCTATTCTTGCTTGTTTTGAAGCATATTGAATTCTAATTTTATTGTCGTTCTTCATGGCTTCATCGATAACCTGAAGAGCAGCTTCTCTAATTTCGATATTACTTGGATTTACTTTTTGAGTAATTTGCTCTATAGCAGCAGCAGGAAGATATTCATTGGTTCTTCCTGGAAATCCAAATACTAGAGTAAAATCGTTTTCAGCAACACCATCTAAAGAGACAGGTAAATAATGTTTAGGTGTATAGGGAACATTGTCTTTATGGTACTTGGCGGGACGGTTATTTTTATCCGCATAGATTCTGAATAATGAAAAATCACCAGTATGTCTTGGCCAAACCCAATTGTCTGTATCGCTGCCAAATTTTCCTATACTTACAGGTGGCGCTCCTACTAAACGAACATCTTCAAACCGTTCTGTAATAAATAAAAAGTATTGATTGCCCTTAAAAAAAGCTTTTATTTTACTTCCCTGCCATTCTTCTTTTGCTGCTGCTTTATTTAATTCAGCACTATTTTTATCTATTAAGGATTGTTTCTCTTTTTCAGAAAGTTCTTCTGTAACTCCCTGTAATACTTGTGTAGTAACATCTTCTATACGAATTATAAATTCGATAAATAATCCCTCATTTGGCAATTCTTCAGAATAATTCATCGCCCAAAACCCATCTGTTATATAATCATTTTCTTCAGAAGAGTGAGACTGTATCTGTCCAAATCCACAATGGTGATTTGTTAAAATTAATCCTTTGTCTGAAATCACTTCACTGGTACAACCACCATTAAAATGACCAATAGCATCTTTTAAACTAGATTTATTTACATCGAAGATGTCTTTTGCAGAAAGTTTGCTTCCAAGAGAAGTCATTTCTTCTTCGTTCATACCTTCCAGTAGTGACGGAATCCACATTCCGCCCTGTTGCGCGGTTAGTTGAAGAGAGATAAATAAAATTAAGATTTTCAAGAATTTCATAGCCTATATAGTTTGATTTCAAATATATAAAAGCTAATCTGATATTAGAAGGGATTTAAGTATTTTTACAAGATGCATGACGAACTTCTTATTACGATTATTCAGACCAAATTAGTTTGGGAAAACCCTATTGAAAATAGAATGCTTTTTTCTGAAAAAATAAATTCAATTTCAGATAAAACGAACCTGGTTGTTCTCCCTGAAATGTTTACTACTGGTTTTACTATGAATGCTTCTTCATTGGCTGAAGAAGAGAATGGTACTACATTACAATGGATGCAAACCGAAGCTAAAAAGAATAATTGCGCCATCACGGGAAGTATAATTATTTCAGAAAAGTGTAAGTATTATAATCGCTTGTTTTTTGTGTTTCCCAATGGAGATTATAAAACCTATGATAAACGGCATACTTTTACTTTGGCTGGAGAACATAAAACCTATACTTCAGGAAATGAACATTTGGTGATAGACTATTTAGGCTGGAAGTTTTGCCCTTTGATTTGTTACGATTTACGCTTTCCCGTTTGGGCTCGTAATACTCAAGATTACGACGTATTGTTATATGTAGCGAACTGGCCTCAAAAAAGAATTCAGGCTTGGGACGCATTACTTAGAGCTAGAGCGATAGAGAATATGACTTATTGTGTTGGGGTAAATAGAACAGGTACTGATGCAAATAATCATCAGTATAATGGTCATTCTGCGGTGTATGATGTTCTTGGAGAACAAGTCTCAACAGCAGACTTTGAAGAGGAATTTATGGAAACGATTGTGCTTCAAAAATCACATATAGAAAAAAACAGAAAGCACCTACAATTCTTAAATGATCGTGATAGTTTTAATCTAACTGAATTATAAAAAAATTTCTATAAAGTACTTCGAGTGATTTTTGGAAAAAAATTGTATCGAGAAGTATTATTAATCTAAAATAAAAGTTTCATTTAAACTCCAATTTGCTCTTACTTCTAATAATGAAGGATAATAAATAACCTTTTCAGGTTGAAGGCCCTTTAAATAATTTCCGGTATCCCAAATCTTATTTTCGTTTTCATCATAAATAATCCGGATGTAATATTTTCCAGGAGTAATAAAATCAAAAAACGCCTCTTGATCAGTACTTAAATACTCTTCTGAAATCACTTTAAATCGTTCCGTTACCAATTGAATGATATAAGGAAAGTCTTTTGCATTAGATAAAGTTAACGCTAATGTTCCATAATCTGAAAGAGCTTTGGTTCTAACTCTAGTTACAAGGGTGTCGTTTGTGTTTTCGTAAAAATCTGTAAATGCCCCTGGCAAAAATTGTATAGTGTAGTTTTGACCCTCAGTCATACTAAAAATAATGTCTGTGGTATTATATTCTTTATCCATAATTCCATTTACTGTGATGTCTAAGGAATCTTTATCCATTATAGTAATTTTTTCAAGATTCAATGAAACTATTGGAGTATTTGCAGTAATGCTTAGGGTGTCATTCAATGTTAGTATCCCTGATTTAATAGCCGATATTTTTAATGAATCTTGGTGTAAATCACGCATCCTGGTATTCAATGTATCCAACCATAAACCGTTTTTTGCATAAAATAAAAGAGAGTCGTTTTCTATAGAAGGTTTGAACCAATAATGAATAGAATCTGTTTCTCGATCTTTATAAGAAATCGCTTCAAAATCTTTGGAAACTTCAGAGGCCAATTCTAGTTCTAAATTTTTAGCATCCCCTTGATATCCAAAAATGATATGATTTTTAGATTCGTGTTTGGGCTTTGTCAAGGAATATTCTGGAGTTTCTTTAAATAAATTTATAGTGTAGGCACTATCTGTAGGGATGGTGATAATTGTATTTGCAAACCCGATTTTATCGTTTTGAGGTTGAAACATATAATCGTTATTGTTTTCCTCTAATGCTACTAATAAATAGTCACCTTTTTTTAGATTTGAAAGCTCAAAAATATCTGTACTGTCTTGTGTTGATGTAATATAAGTTGGTTTTTCAAGATAAACAATGGAGTCCTTAAATGCTTCATTTACCTCGTACAACATTACGGTAGTAGCAGATTCTCTCTTAAGTAATAAAGCGTCATTAATATTCCCTCTTAGGCTTAGGCTATCGATAAAACTCCCTGTAGAAAATATATATTTAAAGTATTTAAATGCATTTTCTTCATTGTTATCTACGATACTTTTTCCAAAATTAAAAGAATACGTAGTGTTCTCTTTTAGGGTATCCGTAAACTTTATTTTAATAAATTTTGAAGTACTTAATGGTGTGATATTCGGTTGGTTTTTAAAAGGCGGTGAGATAATTAACTCCTTATTAAGGTCTTTCAATTTTACATACTCATCAAAGTAGATCTTTATCTCATTTTCATTAAAATGAATACTATAATTCTCTGGAGAGCTTTTTATTATCACAGGAGGAATCGAGTCTTTTAAACCTCCAGTTGGACGTCCTCTTTTAGCGCAATCCGTAAATGAAAGGATAAATAAAAAGGCAATTGGAATATATAGCAGGCGATGCTTCAAAATTAAAATTTAAGGATTTTTATTAGAAATTGAATAAAAACATCTAATAAAACAATTAGCTTCAAAAGTAATTAAATCTATACTATTTTAAAGTATGTCTTATTGTAATAATAATTCTTAAGTAATTTTCTAATTGAATTTGGATTGAGCTCTTAATTAGGCAATGGCAATAGTGGCTAGACTAATTTTAGCTTTAGTGTTTTTGAGCAATTGCAATGCACAGTTTTCTAGAGTTGCACCAGTAGTAACAATATCGTCGACTAATAAAATATGTTTGTTTTCTATTAGATGTGGTTTATTTAATGTGAAAATTTCTTCCGATTGAAACCGAGTAAATCGCTGTTTAAAAACTTGAGATTTTGTTTTTGAAATTTTTATAAGAATATCATCATAATAAGGAACTCCTAAACTTTTTGCTAATTCAACTCCAAATCCCTCCACTTGGTTATAGCCTCTTTTTTTTAGTTTTTGTTTGTGAAGCGGAACAGGAATCACCATATCGATAGATTGAAAATGTGGGATTTCAGATAATTCAGCTCCCAACCATTTTCCAAAAAAGGAACTAATTTGTTGCTGCCCCCTATATTTTAAATTGTGTAATAACTCTTGCGTAATTCCTCTTTTCTGAAATTTAATGATAGCAGTTGCTTCTAAGATAGGAAATTTTCCATAAAAAATGGACTTCATAGCTTCACTTCCAGTTCTGTGATGGCAAGCTATAGGTAAGCTATGAATGCAATGTGTGCATAAAATCTTTTCCGAAGCTAACAAAACAGATTTGCAGCCATTACATACTTTAGGAAATAAAAGATTTAACATAAAAGTATATTATATTTACTATCCTAGACGTTATTTAAATTACAGATAGTATTTTAGCTATATATTAACACCTAAATTAATAACCATGGAAACCGAAAACAACAGTAACAAATTTAAAATATTAGTGGGGATTTTATCTCTACTCTTAATTGTACTAGCAGTTTATACTGTAAACTTGTATAACGATAGTAAAGATACAGCTACTATTTTACAAGAACAAAAAGACGACATTGAAGGAGATTTACAAGAACTAATTGCGAATTACGATGCCGTGATTCAGGAAAACGAAATAAAAGACGAAGAATTATTAGAAGCTCGGGAACGTATTGTAGTTTTATTAGATTCTGTAAAGGATTCTCAAGCAAATATCGATTTAATAAGACGGTATAAAATTGAAATTGGAAAGCTTAAAGACGAACGTGTTTTAATGTTTAAAAAAGCGGATAGTTTAATTGCTGCTAACGAATTATTAGTAGCAGAAAGAGACAATACTTATTTAGAGTTAAATGAAACTATAAAAGTAGTGGATTCCGTTACGCAAGAAAACGAAGCAATGGCAGAAACCATTAAAGAAGGTTCTGTAGTAAATGCTGTAGGATTAGCCACTTCTGCTGTTATTATAAGAAACAGTGGTAAAATTGTGGATACAAAAAGAGCAAGCCGAGCAGATAAAGTAAGAGCTTGTTTTACATTAACTCCTAATGCAATTGCGCAAAAAGGAGATAGACTTTTATACGTTCAGGTAATTAACCCTAAAAATAATTTACTGGGTGAAAAAGAAGAGCTTGAATTTGATAACGGTACCCTTAGTTATAGTGCGTCTACAAAAGTTTTTTATGAAAATGAAGAGTTAGATGTATGTGTAATGGTAGATGCGAAAGAAGGAGATATTGTAAGTGGTAGATATACAATCAATGTTTTTGATGGTCCTAACTTAGTTGCAACCTCTTCTATGGAGCTTAAATAATTTAATTATTAAATAAAATGAAACCGTTACGAGCTAATCGTAACGGTTTTTTTATTTTTGCGCCATGGCTAACGAAGATTTATTTAAAAAAGTAATATCACACGCAAAAGAGTATGGATACGTTTTTGCATCTAGTGAAATATACGACGGACTAAGTGCAGTATACGATTATGCACAGAATGGGGTAGAACTAAAGAAGAATATACGCGAGTATTGGTGGAGAAGCATGGTTTTTATGCACCAAAATATTGTTGGTATAGATGCTTCTATTTTAATGCATCCCACTACCTGGAAAGCATCAGGACACGTAGATGCGTTTAATGATCCATTAATAGATAATAAAGATTCTAAAAAAAGATATCGCGCAGATGTTTTAATAGAAGATTTTTGTGAAAAAATAAATAAGAAAGCGCAAAAGGAAATTGCAAAAGCAAAAAAGCGCTTTGGAGAAAGTTTTAACGAAGAAGAATTTAAATCTACCAACCCAAGAGTTTTAGGTTATATAAAGCAGCAAAAAGAAATTATAGAGCGTATGGCAAGCTCTTTGGAAGCAGAAGACTTAGCCGATGTAAAATTACTTATTGAAGAATTAGGGATTGCTGACCCACTTACTGGATCTAAAAACTGGACCGATGTAAAACAGTTTAACCTAATGTTTGGTACGAAGCTAGGTGCATCTGCAGAAAGTGCAATGGATTTATATTTACGTCCGGAAACGGCACAGGGTATTTTCGTTAACTTTTTAAATGTTCAGAAAACAGGGAGAATGAAAATTCCGTTTGGGATTGCTCAAACTGGAAAAGCATTTAGAAATGAAATTGTTGCTAGACAGTTTATTTTTAGAATGCGGGAGTTTGAACAAATGGAAATGCAATTTTTTGTTCGTCCAGGAGAAGAGATGAAATGGTATGAATATTGGAAAGAAACCAGACTTAAATGGCATCATTCTTTAGGATTGGGAGAAGAAAACTATCGTTTTCATGACCATGAAAAAATGGCGCATTATGCGAATGCTGCGACCGATATCGAATTTAATTTCCCATTTGGTTTTAAAGAATTAGAAGGAATTCATTCTCGTACAGACTTTGATTTAAAAGCACATGAAGAACATTCGGGTAAAAAGCTTCAATTTTTTGATCATGAAACCAATAAAAATTATACACCATATGTAGTGGAAACATCTATAGGATTGGATAGAATGTTTTTGGCAATTTTCAGTAATTCTCTTAAAACGGAAGAATTAGAAGATGGAAGCTCAAGAGTAGTTTTAAAATTACCTGCGATTTTAGCACCTATAAAAGCTGCCGTTTTACCTCTAGTAAAAAAAGATGGATTGCCAGATATAGCAAAGAAAATCATTGAAGATTTACAATGGGATTATAATGTTACTTATGATGAAAAAGATGCAGTAGGGAGACGATATAGACGTCAGGATGCAGTTGGAACCCCATTTTGTATTACGGTAGATCATCAAACAATAGAAGATGAAACAGTAACTATTCGTAATCGCGATACCATGGAACAGGAGCGAATTAAAATTTCTGAAATTTCAAAAAAATTAGAAGATACTATTTCTTATAAAAAGTGGTTGAAATAAAAAAAAAGAAAATAAAAAAGAGTGGATTTATTCCGCTCTTTTTTGTATTTCAATAATACTAATTGGATTGGCTTTAACGCAACGGTTCATCATCCGTAATCCTCCAAATTTAAACCAAACCTTTTCTCCCTCTTTTTTAAAAGTATCTTCTAGATTTATCGGGTCTAAATAATAAGCACCATCTTTTCCATCCACTTTTATAGTGATTGGGCAATCCCCCTCTTCTTTTGAAGTGACAATAAGACCTTTGGTAAATCCATCTGCTATCATTTTTTCAGTATTCATTTTGTTTGTGTTTTCAGAAGTATTTGAAACTGACTGTGATGTAGAATTACAAGAAAGCAAAAACAGTGATAATAATAGAAATGAAAGGTTTAAAAACTTCATAATTAATATAGATATTAAGTTAATGTTGTGAAATTACAATTATTATGCCTTTTATGTTCCACTTGAAGTGTTTTTTTAGGGTGAAAACTTGTATATATCATAATAGGTAGTATTTTTGGAAAACTTAAAAAAATTGTTAACCCTTAAACTTAAACTAATGAATTTTAAAAATTATTTTTTCTTAGCATTTCTTGCAGTGTTTTCTTTCTCTGCTAATGCTCAAGACATGATTCCAAATGAACCTATGGGAGCTAATTATGTTGGTACAACTGGTGCACCAACTTACATTACATCCATGGCTTCAAGAATTGACGAAATGGTACCTGTGGATATGACTCCAAGGGAAGCGCAAGACAAAAGATCTTTAGGTAACAGGATTGTTATTGGAAAAGATCGTCAAGCACAAGATGATTATTTTGTTAGAAACAGACATGAAATGGAGCAAAGCGTTCGGGTAATGCCTCCTATTGTTGTTTTTGATGCATATTCTTCTAACTCTCAACCAACAGATCCTTCTATGGCAATTGGGCCAAATCACGTATTTGTTGTATTTAACACTGGATTTGCTATTTATGATAAATCTGGAAATTTAATGTTTGGACCTGTAGCACCTAACCCTGCTATATTTCCAAACAGTGGATGTTGTGATTTAACTGCATCTTACGATGCAGCTGCAGACAGATGGGTAATTACATTCTTAGGTTCTGGAGCTCAAGTAGCAGTTTCTGATGGTCCAGATCCAATTAATGATGGCTGGTATAATTATAATATCGCTGCAATTAACGATTACCAAAAACTTTCAGTTTGGAGTGATGGTTATTATATGACGGATAATACAAATTCTTCAAATAGAGTTTGGGCAATGGAAAGAGATGAGATGCTTGCTGGTAATTCTGCTCAAATTATGGGCTTTAACTTACCAGGAATTGCAACGAGTGGTTTTTACAGTCCACAAGCGCTAAATGTTAGTGATGCAAATATGCCAGCTGATGGTAGTGCAACTTTTATTTACTTACAAGATGATGCTTGGGGTGGAGTAGCAACAGATCACGTAAAATTATGGGATTTAGATATGGATTGGGGTGCTGGAAGTGGAGTAATGTCTGCTGCAACTGAATTACCTGCAACACCATTTATCTCTGTTTTTGACGGCGGAAGTTTTGTGAATTTAGCACAACCAAATGGAGGATCTAGTGTAGATGCTTTACAAGCTACAATTATGAATCAAGCTCAGTTTAGAAAAATGGGTTCTCATAACTCAGCAATATTTAATTTTGTTGTTGATACCGATGCTACCTCTGGTGAATTAGCTGGAGTTAGATGGTTTGAATTACGTCAAACTGGAGACAACCAACCTTGGACCGTTTACCAAGAAGGCACCTATACTGCTCCAGATGGTAGACATGCTTGGCATGCAAGTATGATTATGGATGGCTCTGGTAATATTGGAATGGGTTATACCTCTATGTCTGGTCCTACAACTGGATCTACAGAATTTATTAGTTCTTATTATACAGGTCGTTTTGATGGAGATGCTCTAGGAGTAATGACAGTTGCTGAAGAAGTTATAAACAACGGTAATGGAAATATTCCTAGTACACGTTACGGGGATTATAGTAAAATTGATATAGACCCTAGTGATGATGCTACTTTCTGGTTTATCAATGAATATTTTAATAGTGGAAGAAAAGGTGTTGTTGGATCTTTTATATTAGAGCCAAATACTACAGTAGATGATATTGGAGCAACGAGTATCGCTTCTCCGTCTGATGGACCTTTAACTGCTAACGAGGACATTACAATCAATATTAGAAACTTTGGAATCAATGATATTGATAACCCAGAATTACAATATACTATAAATGGTGGTGATGCTGTTGTAGAAAACTACGGAGGAACTCTTGCAGCAGGTGCAACAGAATCATTTACTTTTTCTGTTCAAGCGGATCTTTCAGTAGAAGGTGACTATACTATTGTTGCTCGTACAAATTTAGGTGGTGATTCTAATCCAGATAATGATGAAGTAACTAAAGTAGTAAATAGTGGAATTATTATTTGCAACCCTGTTGGAGATTGTTCTTTTGGAGATGGATTTACAAATGTAACTGTTGAAGAAATAAATAATGACTCAGGTTGTGAAGGTTATGCAGATTTTACAGATCTAGCGGCAACTTTAGAGCCAGGTTCTACTTATGACCTTACTGTAACTACAGGTTATGGAGATCAAAACGTAAGAGTTTGGATTGACTTTAACGATGATGGAACATTTTCAGTGGATGAAACAGTAGTTCCTAATTTTGTAATTGCTCCAGGACAAGCTGCTGGAACCTATACAGAAACAGTTTCTTTAACAGTTCCTGGTGGAGAAGATACAGGAGTACAACACAGAATGCGTGTAAAATCTAACTGGCAAGCTCCAGTACCAGATGATGCTTGTGAGGAAACTCAATATGGAGAAACTGAAGATTATTCAGCGAATATGGGAGTATTAGGAACAGTAGATCAAGATATCGTTGCTGCTGAATTAATGGTTCTTACATTAGCTAATAACCAATTTGATATTTCTTTAACTACTGAGTTTGATGGAAGAGCATCTATTGCAGTAACTAATATATTAGGGCAAACACTTGCTTTTAATAACTTAGAAAAAGAAGGGAATAGTTATAACTATAAATTAGATATGTCTTATGCAGATGCAGGAGTGTATTTTATTAAAATGGGAGATAACAATTCTAAAACCTATAAAACAGCTAAGATTATTGTAAAATAAGTTTAGTTTTTAAAATAATAAAACCGCTAAGTGTAAAACTTAGCGGTTTTTTTTTTGATTTAAAAAGATGCTATTAAACGTATCTTTAAGAATGTAATTTATTCTACAATTAATTTATTTACAACATATTTATTAGTAGCATTATCTTGAACTTTCACAAAATAAAGCCCAGTATTTAAATCATTTAGAGAAATCGTATTTAGACCATTATTAAGTGTCCCGGCTTTAACTTCTTGTCCAAGTATATTAACGATATTATAATCATAATCACTAAGGCCATCTATTACCTTAATGTTTAATATATCACTAGTTGGATTTGGAAAAAGCACGACGTTTTGCATTAAGTTATCCTCAAGTCCAAGAGGTTCATCAACTCCTATTTTATCGGTAAGTTCATTGAACTCAAATTCCCCACCACTCGCAATTATAACATCATCGTCTGTGATAAGAGAAAAGTACCCATTCCCAAAACCACAACAGATACCGTCGCCATATGCGTCAAAAATCTCAAAGTAGTAACATTCATCATAATCTACATCAAAAGAATAATTAAAAACAGTATTGTCATCTATATCTTCTTCGTAAGGACCAAAGCTATAAAGTACGGTTCCATCAGGACTTCTAAATTCCCAAGAAGTTTCTTGAGCATAATCATCTGTTAATAATTCTAAATGTATTTGTGTCGTGTCGTAGGTGTCTATTTCAACAGCATTTATAGATTCACTAACATTATCATTACTTACGTTTTCATCTGGAGCTCCATTTACGCTTGTTAAAGAAGCATTTATTTCATGTAGCCCAACAGAAAGTATTAAGGTTCCTATATTAAAATTTTTCGATTCATATTGCTCTAAATTTCCATTAAAAATAATTTCATGGCTACTTCCTCCATTTAGATTCCATATAATAGTGGCATCTGTAATATCTCCTGAACCATAATTAGTAAGTGTTATTATTGGATCTACTTCAGTGTTAGCACAATTTACTCCATTGGCAGAAACAGTAATAGCTCCATCTAGAACATAGGTTTCTAAAGGAGGATAACTATCTAAGATATCTGGGTCTAATCCTGACGAATCTAACCATTCTTTAAGACGTGTTTCAGGGGTAATTCCAGTATCCCAAGACACTCCAAAACGGCCATAGTAATTGTTTTCCCCATTATCGTTTGTTCCATTACAACTAGCGTTTCCACCCGATAATTGACCAATAA
>OLHJ01000085.1_pt1 | contig 35953 bp, 36 predicted proteins | sample 1609491 | NCBI WGS metagenome assembly OLHJ01 (sample SAMN05416861, study PRJEB24817) | seawater metagenome | isolation source: Sea water | place: Canada:Atlantic | collected 2013-11
CTTTAGCTCTAATGAAGGAGATCAAAGCAATAGATTTGTTTTGGTATTTGAATCTACAGTATTAGGCAATCAAGAGCTTGGTTTAGATGCCGTTTCTATTTATCCTAATCCAACAAATAAAACACTTAATATCATTTCTCCACGCGCAGCGATTAGTAGTGTAATTGTATTTGATGTGCAAGGAAGAGAAGTAAACAGTATTAATATGAATAATCAGGGGCTTTATCAAATTGATATGTCTTCTTTTGCTTCTGCTATATATTTTGTAAAAATTAATACCGATAGTGGTTCTATTTTGAAAAAAGTGGTAAAAGAATAAATAATAATATTTAAATAAAAAACCCTCTTCCATGATTTTGGAGAGGGTTTTTTTATTTAAAATGAATTACTTTTATCAAATAACATGATTATATTTTAAGTATTATGAATCAAGAACTTACGGCACAGGAGTCTCATTATCTAGCAATGAATATAGTGGGTGAGGCTCTAGAAAAAGAGGACTATGAGTTTTTGGCTATAAATTCTAGCTTAAAAAAGAATCCACAGTTTGTAACCTTAAAAAATAAAGAGACCTTTTTTATTTTAGTTAGATCGGTGTTTTCATCAGCCGAATTAAAGCAGCCTCAAAATATAAATTTGGAACCTATTATAGCACATGCAAAAAAGAATAATGCAAAGGTATTTTATGCAGGAGTATGGTTAGGTCATGGTCTAGATATTAATAAGCCTATCCTTAAAGAAGAAGATTATTCTTTTGTTTATAATGGATTAAAAGAAGTGGTATGAAATTATATTTTTACATTTTAGTATCCTTAGTTATTATTTCTTGTGGAAATAAGGAACAACAATTAATTGTTTTTCAGGGAGAAGCGTTTGGGACAACCTATGCGATTCAGGCATATTCAGAAAAGAATATAAATCTTGAAAAGGGAATTGATTCGGTGATTTATGCGGTCAATAAATCGGTGAGTACTTACCAACCCAACAGTGATATTTCAAAAATTAACCGAGGCGATTCTACTATTGTCGTAGATGCTATTTTTAAAGAAGTGTATCGTATTTCAGAAACCGTATATACTAATTCCGAAGGTTTTTTCGATCCAACCATAGGAGTTCTTAGAAATGCTTATGGCTTTGGCGATGTTAAACCACTTAAAGAAATGGATAATGTAACATTAGATTCCTTAATGAAATATGTAGGTTTTAATAAAGTAAGTATTAAGGTAGATGGAACCATACATAAAGAACAGTCCGAAATATATTTCGATTTTAATGCGGTAGCAAAAGGCTATGGTATAGATTGTATCGGAAATTTTTTAAAAGCAAAAGGAATTTCTAATTATCTTATTGAATTGGGTGGTGAAATATTAACTGAGGGCATGCATTTGGATAAAAATAAAAATTGGGTAGTGGGTATCGAAAATATAAATTCTCCATTAGAGGACAGATCCTACTCCGCAATAGTAGCCTTAAAAAATGAAGCGATGGCAGCATCTGGTAATTACAGAAAATTTAGAGTAGATTCCTTAACTGATGAGAAGTATGTCCATACTCTTAATCCAATAACGGGTTCTGCTGAAAAGAGCGATGTGACCAGTGCTACAGTAATTGCACCTACTTGTGCTTTGGCCGATGCATATGCAACTACTTTTATGGCGATGGGTCTTGAAAGATCTAAAAGCTTATTGCCAAAGCTTGAGGGGATTGAAGCATATTTAACCTATAACGACACTTTAAGTAAACCTCAAATTTATGTTACAGATGGTTTTAAAAAAAGATTATTAGATTAGCGTTTTTTGCATACAGGAATAATCTCTCCTTTTGCTAACCTAAATTTATCCATCTCCGGTTCTGAAAACGTATTGGTGTAATCTTCTTCTGAAACTTCAAAGCCTATAGCACGTAATTTGTCAAAATAATCTCGACCATAAACCCTAACGTGATCGTATTGTCCAAATATTTTTGCACGTTCTTTCGGATTGGTAATACTATCATCTTCAAAAGTAATGTCTCTTGAAAGGTCTTGAGGTATTTGAAAAATTCCTGTACCGTCGGGAGCTAAAACACGATATAATTCTTGCATCGCTTTGGTGTCATCTGGGATATGTTCTAGTACATGATTGCAAAAAATAAAATCGAATTCGTTATCCTGAAATGGCAACTCGCAGATGTCTGCTTTTACATCAGCCAGGGGAGAATTTAAATCGGTAGTGATATATTCCAAGTTTTTCATTTTACGAAAACGTTTGTAAAATGCTTGTTCTGGTGCAAAATGTAGAACCTTATGTTTCTCTGAAAAAAAGGAAGTTTCTTTTTTTAAATACAACCAAAATAATCGATGACGCTCTAAGGAAAGGGTGCTGGGAGATAATACATTCTCACGCACCTTCTCATAGCCATATGGTAAAAATTTTCTAAAAGATTTATTATCTATAGGGTCTGTGTATTTGGTGCCCTTTAAAAAAAAGGCAATAAATGGAGTTAAAATATAACTCACCCTTATAAGAAAAGGTCTTGGGAATAAATTTAGAAAAAATTTAAAATATTTTTGCATTTTGAAGAATGCTTATAAAACTAAGTCTTTTTCTCGGAATTCATCTTCCTCATTACTTTCAATTCCCAATGCTTTATAAATATAAGCAAAGGTAGAAAGCAACTCCGGTTTACCGTTTACAATTGCTACATCATGTTCAAAATGTGCACTCGGTTTTCTGTCTTTGGTAAGTATTGTCCAACCATCTTTTAACTGCTCTATATTTTTTGTCCCCATATTTATCATAGGCTCAATAGCAACCGTCATTCCCTCAACAAACTTCTTACCTCGACCTCGACGGCCATAATTTGGCATCTCTGGATCTTCATGCATGGTTTTTCCTAAACCGTGACCTACTAATTCTCTAACCACACCATAACCTTGAGCTTCACAATATTGTTGAATTGCAAAACCAACATCTCCAACGCGTTTTCCAACTTTAAGTTCTCGAATACCAACATATAAAGATTCCTTGGTAATTCTTAAAAGCTTTTCTACTTCGGGTTTAATTTCACCAACCGCAAAAGTATAGGCGTGATCTCCATAATATTCGTTTTTTATGGCACCACAATCTATAGAGATGATATCTCCTTCTATTAAAGGAGTGTCGTTTGGAATCCCATGTACAATCTGAGCATTAGGGCTCATACATAGGGTGTTCGGGAAATCATATAAACCTAAAAATCCAGGTATTGCTTGATGATCTCTTATAAATTCTTCAGCTAACTTATCTAAATATAATGTAGTAACTCCAGGTTTTACTTCACTTGCAAGCATTCCTAAAGTTTTTGAAACTACCAAAGCAGCTTCTCGCATTAATTCAATTTCTTCTTTAGATTTCTGTATAATCATACTATTTTATTAAAAACCGAACCACTTTTTTTTTGATTTCTTTTTAACTGGTTTATCCTCCCCAATTAATTCTTGATAAACTTCTCCCCATCCATAAAACCCACCAACATTACGATCGTCTATAAACATGTCGGCGTTTATTTTTCTACTGTACTTTGGATTAAAATCTTCTTCTGGAAAACTTTTGTTTACTGCATAAAATACAATTCCATTTGCTTTACAAAAAGCAACTGCTTCCTCTAATGCTTTTCCATTTCTATAAGTCCATAAAATAAGCCGATGGCCCTTTTCTTGGAGCTTTTTTAAAGTATCGAAAGCAAAAAGATTTTCCCTTCCTACTTTTGGATAATTATCTTCAACAATAGTACCGTCAAAGTCAACCGCTATAGTAAGTGTTTCTGATATCATAATTTAAATAATTTGCAAAATTACAAAGAATTATACGCTATTTAAAGACTTAGTCTGCATAAGAATTTTTGTACCCAACTTCATTGATAATGGCTAGCAAATCTTTTTCTAAACTTTCTTGCGCATATTCAACAAAACGTCCTATTTCTTTACCTTCTTTATATATAATAATAGTAGGAACATACTCTATATCTAATCCTTTTTCTAATTGATCTGGGGTATCTTTATCATGAGAAACAGCTACCATAGATAATCTGGTAAAATCAAATTTAGCAGCATCCAATATTTTGTACAAGGCTGGGATCTCTCTTTGGCTATCACTACACCAAGAGCCCATAAACACTTTAATAGTTATATTATTAAGCTTAGGAGCTAAAGCTTCTATAGTTGTACTGTCTAAAATATGTGTGTTAAAATTTTCTTTATACCATTCTATAAATAGTTCATTTTTAAAAGCCTCTCTACTTACAAGTCCTAATAGCATACTCCCATCATCGATGGTGTCTGGAACAATAGTATTTATTTCACTTTTAATTTCAGGTTTTATTTCAAGAACAACTTCTTTTTCTGAAGTATTTTTACAAGACATAAAGGTGATCGCTAGAACTAATATATAAACGTATTTCATTTTTTATTGAATTATTATTGAGTTTTGAGTCATTATTTCAGGTTTATCAATTCCCATTAAATGTAAAATTGTTGGAGATATATCTCCTAATATTCCATTATTAATTTCAGAAATATCCGGATCTACCAAAATCACTGGAACTGGATAAGTTGTATGTGCTGTGTTTGGTGATCCATCTGGATTGATCATCATTTCGCAATTTCCATGATCCGCTAATATTATAATAGAATACTCATTTTCTAATGCGGTTTCTACTACACTTTTCACACATACATCTACACTTTCGCAGGCTTTTATAGCTGCTTCAAAAACACCTGTATGCCCTACCATATCGGTATTTGCAAAATTTAAACAAATAAAATCTGCAGATTGTGATCTTAATTCCGTAAGAATTTTATCTCGAACATTAAAAGCACTCATCTCAGGCTGCAAATCATAAGTAGCAACTTTTGGAGAAGGGCAAAGGATTCGGTTTTCACCAGTAAAAGGATCTTCTCTACCACCAGAAAAGAAAAAAGTAACGTGTGGATACTTTTCGGTTTCTGCAATTCGAATTTGAGTTTTATTGTTTCTTTCTAAAACTTCTCCTAAGGTGTTGTTTAAATTTTCTTTGTTGTAAATTACTTTTATACCATTAAAAGAATCGTCATAATTAGTAAGTGTCACAAAGTATAGAGGAATCTGTTTCATTCCAAATTCTTCAAAATTATCTTGGGTAAGTACTTGGGTGAGTTGCCTTCCTCTATCGGTTCTAAAATTAAAGAAAATTACAACATCGTCTTTTTCAATTTTTGCAATTGGTTCACCGTTTTCGGTTTTTACAATAGGATTTATAAATTCGTCACTAATTCCTTCTGAATAACTTTTTTGAATACTTTCTAAAATATTAGTTGACTTTTCACCTATACCATTATGCAATAAATCATAGGCTTTTTTAACTCGTTCCCAACGCTTATCACGATCCATTGCGTAATATCTTCCAATTACTGAAGCTAATTTTCCAGTGGTGTTTTCTAAGTGATTTTCAATTTCAGAAACAAATGCAGCTCCCGAATGTGGGTCGACGTCACGACCATCGGTAAAGGCGTGTACGAATACTTTTTCTAGATCCTCTTGATGAGCAGCGCTTATTAATCCTTTTAAATGATCTATATGTGAATGAACACCACCATTGGAAAGTAAACCTAAAAGATGAACTTTCTTATCGTATTTTTTAGCATAACTGAAGGCTTGTTGTAATACAGGTTCTTTAGATAAAGTATCGTTTTTTACTGCAAGATTTACTTTTACCAAATCTTGATATACAATACGTCCAGCGCCTAAATTCATATGACCTACCTCACTATTTCCCATTTGCCCTTCAGGAAGTCCGACGTTTAAACCGTCTGTTCTAAGTTGTGCATTTGGATATTTTTTATATAGAGAATCTATAAATGGAGTAGAAGCATTGGCAATTGCAGATGCCTTTGGATTTTGGGTAATTCCCCAGCCATCTAAAATTAGTAAAAGGACTTTTTTATTCATAAAATTAAAGTGGTGTCCCTAGGCTAAAGCTTCGGAATATTTTCGACAAAGATAAAAACAATATCATTAAATTAATTCAGGATTGATATCCAAAATGTTTTCATCTCGGTATCTATTTATAAATTTTTTACTAAAGTGCTCATTGCCCAATATGTTCTCTTCTTCAAAAATACTTTTTAGATCTAAATTTCTGTATTCTTGAAGCATAGGCTTGGCTAATGGGGCATAGCTATAATGCCATGGTTCATGTTTAAAACCTTTTCTTTCGGGATTGTTGGTATAAACTTCATAGAAACCAAACCTATTCGCATTTTCGTCCATCCATTTTTTTAGTTTGGTATAGCAACCATCATTGTAATAATGCTCTTCTTCTAATATGCTTTCAGGCTGTGGCATGGAAGAATCAAATACATCGACATCAGTTCCCCAGTGGTGGCGAGAAGTTCCTGGAATGGTAGAGTATTCAATAATCTTATTAATGGCTTCTTTAGGACTCATACCTTCCGATAGATATAAAGAATATTTATTTTCAAAAATTTGTTTTTGTTTTTCAAAACTTCGATATCCCGAAACTACCCTAATTGCTACTTTAGCTTTATAAGCATGAGATTGCATGGTTACAAAACTTGAATAAGCTTTTGTCTTCATTAAGAATTTTAACCCAATCATATCTGAGTTATCCTTGCCGATTAATTCTTCTCGAGTATAAATTTCTTGAAATGGATTAAAGGCTAACTGTGTTAAGACAGAGAGGGACAAGCCACCTAATAATGAGGTTTTTATAAATTGTTTTCTTTTCATGATTATTAATTATTTATACGATATAAGTTAGTGGCTTCGTTGTGGTAAATGAATTCTTTTACAAAATGTAAGCCGCATTTTTCAATTACTCGTTGCGAAGCATAATTTTCTTTATGTACTTGTGCATAAATTTCTTTTAATTTTAATTCTGAAAATCCGTAGTTAATGCAAGCTAAAGAGCTTTCAGTTGCATAGCCTTTATTCCATTGATCTTTAAAAAAACGAAAACCAATCTCAGTTATTTTATCTTTTGGATAATATTTAAGTCCACAAAACCCTAAAAATTCTTGGCTTTCTTTTAAACAAACAGCCCATCTACCATAACCATAATCTTTATAAGCTGAATAGTCTTTGATAAATAGTTCTGCTTCAGAAACAGATTTAAAGGCTGGATCTCCAGTGTATTTAATCACTTCTGGGTCCTTGTTTAGATTGAAAAAATAAACACCGTCCTCTATAGAGAATTCTCTTAAAAAAAGACGAGATGAACTTGTGATGATTTTCATTTATTTATTCGATTAGTGTGCGTTTTATTTTATAAATTTAATAAAAATTTATGCTATGAAAACTTTAAAAAAATTAATTGCTATTTTACTTTTTGTTTTTACATTATCTAGTGTATGGTCGCAAAATGTAATGATTAGTAATCAACATTCACCAAACGAGCCCTCTATTAAAATAAACCCTCAAAATACGGATATTTTAGTAGCTGGAGCAAATTTAAATAATTACTATTATAGTGATGACAGTGGATTAACTTGGAACGAAAACACACTTGTTTCAAATGCTTATGGAGTTTGGGGAGATCCTGTTATTGATGTAGATCCAAATGGAGATTTTTACTTTTTTCATTTATCCAATCCTTCTAGTGGAAATTGGATAGATAGAATTGTTTGCCAAAAATCTACCGATAATGGACAAAATTGGAGCGATGGCACCTATACTGGTTTAAACGGAACAAAAGCACAGGATAAACATTGGAGTATTATAGATAGAACTACTGGAACTATTTATATAACATGGACTCAGTTTGATGTTTATGGAAGTTCAAGCTCAAATTGCAAAAGTAAAATTATGTTCTCGAAATCGATGGATGGAGGAGATACGTGGACGGATGCTTTACAGATTAGCATTGTTGATGGTAATTGTATAGATGAAGATGATACGGTAGAAGGTGCTGTACCAGCATTAGGACCTAATGGTGAAATATTTGTTTCTTGGGCTGGACCAAATGGTATTGTATTTAATAAATCTGTAGATGATGGGGATACTTGGTTAACAGAAGAAATTGCAATAGATCCTATGCCAGGTGGCTGGGACTATAATATTCCAGGAATTGATAGAGCTAATGGATTTCCTATTACTAAATGTGATTTAAGTGGTGGGCCAAATCATGGTACTATATATGTGAATTGGTCAGATCAAAGAAATGGTACAAATGATACAGATGTTTGGCTTACAAAATCTATAGATCTGGGAGAAACTTGGAGTTCACCAGTACGAGTAAATGATGATGCTCCAGGGAAACATCAATTTTTCACATGGATGGATATTGATCAAACCAATGGTAATTTGTTTTTTGTTTTTTATGACCGAAGAAATTATAACGATTCTAATACCGATGTTTATTTAGCGCACTCTACAGATGCTGGAATCAGCTTTTTGAACCAGCCCATAAGCGAAACTCCTTTTGTGCCTAATTCAGGAGTTTTCTTTGGAGATTATACCAACATCACAGTTCATGACGATGTAGTTCGTCCTATTTGGACTAGACTTCAGGGTGGCCAATTAAGTATTTGGACAGATGTAACTCCATTTGAAGATTTGAATTCAGGTGAATTTGAAGCACAAAATATTTTAGAAGCTGTTCAGTTTCCAAACCCAGCCACTAGCATTAGTTATGTTTCCTTTAAATTACATAAATTATCCAATATAAATTTAAAGCTCTACAATCAACAAGGAAAAGAAGTGTACAGTCTTAAAGAAAATGAACAAATGGATTATGGGAAATATGTTATTCCTATCCCTGTAAATGATTTAAACTTGGAAAGTGGAGTCTACTATTGTAAATTAACTATAAATGGTAATGTGAAGACTTTGAAAATGATTGTTGTTAAATAGTACCGATATGAATTGTGACTTTAAAATAATTCCAGCTTCTGAAATTCTTATTATTTCACCATTATTACAAAAATTGGGAGAACATAAGGTGCCCGTAAAGGTTTTAAACCAAAGAATTTTAGAAATGGCAAGTCAATCCTATGAATGTATCGGGATTTATAATTCCAATACATTAATAGGAATATGTGGGCTATGGTTTCAAACGAGGCATTATGCTGGTAAAAGTGTAGAACCAGATCATATTATAATAGATGAAGAATATCGCAATATGGGGCTAGGGGATAAGCTCTTTAAGTTTATTTATAGCTATGCTTTAAAAAAGGAATGTAATTGGGTAGAATTAAATACTTATGTTAGTAATTACCCTTCACATAAATTTTATTACAATCAAGGTTTTGTGATTAAAGGCTACCATTTTATAAAAGAATTATAATAAGAATAAATCTAAAAGGATTTAAAAAGTATTAAGATTCGACTCATTTCTTAATTCAAAAGGTTCTTTGCCTTGCTCAAATATTCTAGCGGAATGAGAACCTTTTAAAACAATAGAATCCCCTTTAACTCTTAACCAACTTCCTTCTCGAATTCCTATAACAGGAATTGTATTTTGAGTATGAAATTCCTTAATTCGTGTTTCTCTAGTTTCTCCCATATGTTTGCTATTGGGATCTGGATCTAAATAATGAGGGTTTATGTTAAATGGTACTACTCCCAAACATTTGAATGAAGGAGGATATACAATAGGCATGTCGTTGGTGGTATTTATGGTTGTACCGCAAATATTACTACCTGCACTAGTGCCTAAATAAGCCAAGCCATTAAAAATAGCTTCGCGTAAAGGTTGCATCACATTGTTTTTGTACAATTGAGAAACTAATACAAAAGTATTTCCGCCACCTACAAATACTCCTTTAGCTTTATGAATGGCTTCAATTGGATCTGCAAAAGTATGTATGCCTACCACTTGTTTGTTTATTTTAGAAAGGGCTTTCGCAGCGATACTTGTGTATTTATCATGGGATATACCGCTAGGCCTAGCATAAGGTATAAATAAGATTTCATTGGTTTCAGAAAAGAGCTCTTCTAATTCTTCTAATAAATAAGATAAAAAAGTGCCGTTATGAATTGTTGAGGTACTTGCTACAATAATATTTTTCATAAAAATAAATTATATCGTAAATTTAACAAACCCTAACATATACTTTAGGATTTTTATAAGAAATGATTTGTTAACTTTGGAATATGGTCAAAAAACTACTTTATCTCTTAATACTGCTTTTTACTTTTACTGCATTTTCTCAGGAAATTACCCGTATTAAAATTAACGGAAAGATTACTGCATCGAAAGGAGAAGATGTTGAAGGCATTAATATTTTAAATAAATCTTCACAAGAAGGAACGATTACTTCTGAAAATGGAGAATTTGAACTTATGGTTGCAGAAAACGATCGTGTATTTGTTTCTGCAATTCAGTTTCAGAGGTTTTCTGTAATTATTGATGAAGGTATTATTGAAAATAAAACCATGTTTATTTTTCTAAATCCGGTTGTCAATCAGTTAGATGAAATAGTTATTCGTCCTTTTGATATTTCAGGAAATATAGTAGCAGATGTAAAACGGGTAAATGTAGTAAGTGTAAATAGTGCTTGGGATTTATCTTATGAAAACCTAGAATATGGATATGAATTTTCGGATGACGCTCAATCTTCCATTAGAGGAAATAAAGCGGAAGAAGCCTACTTTAATGGTCCAGTACAAGGTGGTGGAGATGTTTTAGGTTTGGCTAAATTGTTTTTTCCGAATAAAAAGAAATCAGAAAGACAAGTCATTTCAGAAGCCGAATTAAAGACAGATGCAATTCAAAAAAGGTTTGGGAATGCATATCTCTCAAAAACGTTTAAAATACCAGAAGAAAAGGTAAATGAGTTTATTTATTTTGTAGAAGAAAACGGAATCGACAAAAAATTACTTAAATATGAAAATGAATTACTTCTTATAGAATACCTACATATACAGAGTAAAAAATATTTGAAACAAGCTCATGAAGAATAAAGTTCTTTTAGTCTTCTTCTTGTTTTTTGTTTCTATAATTTCTGCACAACGTCATACCATAAAAGGGAAAATTACGAATAAGGTCGATGTAGAAGGAATTCATATCATCAATAAAACTTCTAGATATAATACAGTATCCAGTGATTATGGAACTTTTGAAATTAATGCTTCTATAAACGACACCATTATGTTTTCGTCCATACATTATAGGATAGAAGAAATTATTATTACTGAAAAGATATATGCCGAAAATTATTTGGAAATTGAATTAGAAAAAATGGTGAATCAGCTGGATGAAGTGTTTATAGGAAATTCTTTAACGGGTAATATGGCTAACGATTTAAAGAATATAAATGTAGAAGAAACCTTTAATTTTGATGATGTAGGGATTCCAGGATTTAAAGGTGTTCCTGAAGAGAAAATTGTTCCGCTTGCTGCAGCTGCAATCCCGACAAGTGTTAATATAGAGGCATTATATAAGCATATAACTGGATATTATAAAAAGCTATTAATAAAGCGAAAATGGACCTCTGAGAATCATACTATAGTAAAAATTATAAATTTTTATGGATTTGAATTCTTTGATAATGTCTACGAAATTCCAAATAATAAGCTATATGATTTCCTTCTTTTTTGTATAGAAACCACAAGGCTTCAGCAGGATTTTAAAAATGATAATTTATCTGAGGTGTTAAATATATTTGAAGCTAATTCAGAAGAATATATCTCAAGGATTGTCATAAAAAAGGAGTAATATGTAACCTGAAAATAAATAATTGAGTCTTATAAATATGAAATACATTAAAATTGTCTTTGTTCTCCTTCTTTTTCCATTATTAATGAGTTCCACATCTCATAAATTTTATGTGAGTACTACTAATATTGAATTTGTAAAAGAGAAAAAAACATTACAAATAATAACAAAGATTTTTACAGAAGATGTGGAACAAGCATTACAGGCAAGATATTCTCCTTCTATTACTTTAGATTCGAAAAAGGAAACAGAAAAAGATGAATCTTATTTAAAGAAATATTTACTTCAAAAAATAAAAATTGAAGTAAATGGAGTCCCTGTTATTCCAATCTATTTGGGTAAAGAATACGATATCGATATCGCAAAAATATATTTAGAAATTGAAAATGTTTCAGAATTAAAATCTATTGAAATTGAAAATAAAGTTTTGATCGATATGTTTTCAGAACAACAAAACATTATTCATTTAACAACACCCGATAGCAGAAGAAGTTTAATTCTGGATAAATCAAATCCTAAAGGTGTGTTAAACTTTAAGTAAACAATTTTTGTGTTATTTAAAAAAACTATTTTTAGAACCTAAAAAATTAATTTAATCACAATACGTAATCTATGAAACTATTAAAACACTTTTTCTTAGCTGCTATATTTTTAGTTGCAGGAACGGGTTTTTCTCAAGAAGAGGAAGAAGCAAGAGATCCTGGACATTATAATAACAATTCGTTTAAACAATTATACGAAGAGTTTTCTACACCAAACCAGTACAGGTCTGCAAGTGGAGCACCTGGACCACAATATTATCAGCAACAAGCGGATTATGTAATGGACATAGTTTTAGATGATAAAAACAAAAAACTTTCTGGTTACGAGACCATTACTTATACTAATAACTCTCCAGATGTATTAGAATATTTGTGGGTACAGCTAGATCAAAATGTACGTTCAAGAGATTCTAAATCGCCTTTGATTCAGTCTAGTAGAGCAGCTTCATACGATATGACATCAAGTTTTGTAAACGAGCATATGAGTGAAGGTTTTGATGGAGGTTTTAACATACAAGAAGTTAAAGCAAATGGATCTAGTTTAGATTATACTATAAATCGTACGATGATGCGAGTTGAGATGCCTGAAGAATTAAAGCCAGGTGGAAAATTCACCTTTTCTATAAAATGGTGGTATAACATTAATGATCACGTTAATGGACGCGGACGTAGTGGTTATGAAGAATTTGCAGATGGTAACCGTGCTTATGTTATCGCTCAGTTTTTTCCTAGAATGGCAGTTTATAATGATGTAGAGGGATGGCAAAATAGTCAGTTTTGGGGCAGAGATGAATTTGCATTAGCATTTGGAGATTACGAAGTTAGTATTACTGTTCCCGCAGATCACGTGTTAGATGGTACAGGAGCATTACAAAACAGAAAGGATGTTTTTAGTAAAGAGATGATGAATCGTTATAATGATGCTAAAAAATCTTACGATAAGCCAGTTATAATTGTAACTCAAGATGAAGCAGATGCTGCCTCTACAAGTTATGATGATAATACAAAAACTTGGAAATTTAAAGCAGAAAATGTTCGAGATTATGCCTTTGCAACTTCTAGAAGATTTATCTGGGATATGATGGCAGTAAAGATTGGAGATAAAGATGTAATGGCTGTTTCTATGTATCCTAAAGAGGGAAATCCACTTTGGGAAGAATGGTCAACAAGAGTTGTTGCTAGTACATTGATTTCTTATTCTCGTATGACTTTTGATTACCCTTATCCTAAAGCGATTTCGGTTCATGCGAAAAATCAAGGTATGGAATACCCAATGATTTGCTGGAATTATGGAAGACCAGACGAAGATGGTACTTATAGTGATCGTACAAAATATGGAATGTTTGGTGTAGTGATACATGAAATAGGACATAATTACTTTCCAATGATTGTTAATAGTGATGAGCGTCAATGGACTTGGATGGATGAGGGAATAAACACTTTTGTACAATATGTAGCAGAACAAGATTTTGGAGAACTTTATCCAGAAGCGATTGCTCCTAATAAAAAATACCCTTCTCGTAGAGGTCCAGCAAAAAATATTGTTGGATATATGTCTGGTGATCAAGCTAGTTTAGCGCCAATTATGACCAAAGGACTTAACACTTTTAATTTTGGTGCAAATGGTTATTCAAAACCAGCAACAGGATTAAATATATTAAGAGAGACTATTATGGGGCGTGATTTATTTGATTATGCATTTAAGACTTATGCACAACGTTGGATGTTTAAACATCCATCTCCAGAAGATTTCTTCCGTTCTATGGAAGATGCATCAGCAGTAGATTTAGATTGGTTTTGGAGAGGATGGTTCTTTACTACTAATGTTGTTGATATAGGAGTTAAAGATGTGAAAAAATACTATGTAACTTCAAAAATGAGCACTGAGATTAAAGAAATTATGGAAGCAAGAGGAATGACAGAAAGTGACTTGCCTTCATTAGTTTATTTGATTGAAGAGGGATCTGAAGATTTTGAAGAAAGTATGCGTGATGCTACTTTGGATGACGTTAGTACTTTGCAAGAATATATCATGGATAATTTAGAGCCTGATGAAAGAGCTAATCTTAAAAAGCCTACTTTCTTTTATGAAGTAACTTTTGAAAAGCCGGGTGGTATTCCAATGCCAATTATTGCAGAATATACATATAGCGATGGATCTACAGAACGTATAACTTATCCAGCTCAAATTTGGAAAACAAGAAGTGAGTCTGTAGGGAAAGTAATTGCTTCAGATAAAGAGATTACTAAAATTGTTGTGGATCCAGATGAAGAAACAGCAGATATAGATACTTCAAATAATTCTTGGCCAAAAACAGAAAAGGTTGGAGAATTTGATTCTTTTAAAAAGAATGTAAAAGGACAATAAATACTAAATTAATTTTAGTGAATAAAAAAAGCCTCTAGATTTATCTAGAGGCTTTTTTATGACAATTTTTTTATTCGTATAAATTCTCTAGAGCCAATTCCGACCAATTAGCAATATTTTCTCGATCCTCTAAACTAAGTTTTGCTTCAGAATGAAAAAGAGTGTATTTTTTTAATGGCATTTCTTCCTCTAATATAATGGTCGATATATCATCCAAAATATCGACTTTTTCTTCTTTGTTAATTGTATTCCAATTAGAAAAATTTAATTCTTCTCGTCCTTCATTAATATCGCTGTAAATTAACCATTTTAATGGTGCAATTGATGCATACCAAGGATATTTTGTTTCATTGGAATGACAATCATAACAAGCCGATTTTAATAAATTGGAAATATGGTTTGGAACTTGGCTGTTTTCTAATAGTCCATTTGGATTATTAACATAAGTTAGGGGTTTGTTGGTAGGGTAGAATTGTATTAAAACAAGAATTACTGCTAAAAAGTACCCCAATATTTTAGTTGTTTTCTTCAAAAAATGGATTTTATTAGGCTATTCTTTTTTTAAAATAGCGCCTTGTTCAGAAGCCCAATTGACTAGTAATTGATTTTCCTCTTCGGTTAGTTTTTTATCTGGGTATTTATCCAAATACTTTTTAGGAGGCATTTTACCTTTATCCAATTGTTTAGTGATTTTTCCTAGTTTACTGATGGTTTTACCTGTTGAATATTCTCCATTTGTAAATTTATCAAAATTCATTTTCATTTTACTTTTCCCGCCTTTTGCATCATTACTATGACATCCGGTACACTTATTATCTAATACGGCTTTAACTTCTGCTGGTATTTCTATTGGTACTATAACAGAAATTGCAATATAATCCTCATTCAATTCTTTAGTAAAAGAAAAAAAGATAAGTGTAATTAAAAGTATAAATGGAATTATTATTTTAGTATTTCTAATCTTCATAACACTTGATTTTTTGATTATAAACAAATATAATCATTTTAATTGGGGCTTGTACAAAGTGCAAAATGTCTATATTTGCAGTATGATTTTACAAGCAATTCCTATATTTATAAGTGGTGCAGAGATATTTTTTATTCTCTTTATCGTACTTATGGTTTTTGGAGCAGATAAAGTCCCGGAAATTGCTCGGGGTTTAGGTAAAGGAATGCGTCAAATTAAGGATGCTACTAATGATATTAAAAGTGAGATAAATAAAACTGCTCAAAAGGAAGGTTTTGATTTTAGTGCTCATAAAAATAAAATACATGATTTTACCAACGATATCACTCAAAATATATCTAAGGAAGCTGGTAAAATTAAAGAAGATGTAGATAAAGTAACGGGCCCTATTAAACGAAAGTTTTAAATTCTATTTAACTCTCGATATCGTTAATCCATCCCGAATAGGTAATAATACGGTTTCTAGTTTAGGATGTTCATTTAATAATTTATTATAATTAACTATTGCCTTTGTTTCCTTGTCATCCTCAGAGATGGTTTCTAATACTTTACCACTCCACAAAACATTATCACTTAAAATTACAGAGCCTTTTTTTAATTTGGGGATTATAATATTTAGATAGTTGGGGTAGTTTTTTTTATCAGCATCTATAAAAACCAAATCAAAAACAAAATCTAACTTGGGTATAACATCTATAGCATTTCCTATATGTTGCACAATCTGATTTCCGTATTCAGATTTATCAAAATATTTGCGTTGTAAGTCGTATAATTCTTCATTGGTGTCTATGGTATGCAATGTTCCATCTGTTTGTATTCCCTCTACTAAACACAATGCAGAATAGCCTGTATAGGTTCCTATTTCTAATATGTTTTTTGGTTGAATTAATTTAGATAAAATACTTAGTACTCTACCTTGAAAATGGCCACTTAGCATTCTTGGTGCTAAAACTTTTTGCCATGTTTCCCGATTTAGTTCTTGAAGTAATTCGGGTTCAGATTGAGAATTATTTACAACATAATCGTCTAAATTATCAGGTATAAAATGCATAGTTTATTATTGAATACCTCCCATTAGCTTTTTAATGAATGGCGAAATTGCTATTGCAAAGATACCAACAATTATAGTGATGGTCCCAAAGGTTGCATATACCGAAACATAAGAATATAATTGCTGAAATGCTTCCGGTTTTTGATCTATGTTTAAAGGATTTAATCCAGAGATGGATTCTGTGATTACCCCAAATATACCCTCAGAAAACAAGCTGTTTTCCCCTTCAGAAACAGTCGTTAATTTTGCGATTTTTCCAGCAAAGAAATGTCCATAGAAATTAGCAGAAAACCAAACTCCCATAATAAAGGAAATATATTTTAAAGGGGATAATTCAGTCATTTTTGAAAGTCCTATTGGTGACAGAAACAATTCCCCAACCGTCAATACAAAATACCCTAAAACCAAATAAGACATGGGGGTTTTTGCAAAATCATCTGCTGCATTTGCAGAATAAGCAAAGACTATAAACCCTAGTCCTAATAATAATAAGCCTATACCAAATTTTATTGCTGAATTAGGATTGACATTCTTTTTGCTTAGATAAGTCCAAAGTATAGAAAAAGGAATGGCTAACATAAAAATAAATCCTGCATTGATACTGTTAGTACCCGCAGCGTCCATACCAATTAAGTTTACATTTCTATCTGCGAATAAAGTTAGAGAACTTCCAGCTTGTTCAAAAATGGCAGAAAATAAAGTATAAAGCATCGTAAAGTATACCACTACTAATAGTCTCTTTTTTTCAATTTCTGATACCTTGAAAATAATAAAAGCGATATACCCTATTAGAAAAAGGGATACTACCCAAACCAAGTAATGTTCAAACTGATTAAATTTAATGATTAATGCAAAAATTGGAACCGATAAAAAAGCCCCAATAGTTAGCATTTTACCGTTGGTTATACCCAATGTTTTTTTGGAATATAATTCGGAATTAGTGACCAAACCTTTTTCTTCAAAGACATCATTCTTAATTCCTTTATTAAATATAAAAAGGCCTAATACCATTCCAATTCCTGCAAGTACAAATCCATAATGCCAGCCATAGGCTTCTGCAAACCAAGCACAAAGTAAAGGGGCAATAGCTGCTCCAATGTTTATTCCCATATAGAATATAGTAAAACCTGCATCTCTTCTAGAATCCTCTTTATGATACAAATCCCCAACAAAGGAAGAGATATTTGGTTTAAAGAATCCATTCCCTACGATGATTAAGCCTAAGGAACCATAAAAAAATATGGGATGCTCAATAGTTAAAAAAAAGTGCCCTAGGGCCATTAAAACTCCACCCAAAAGAATTGCTTTTCTAAAGCCTAATAATTTATCAGCTAAAATTCCTCCAATCATTGGAGTTACGTAAACTAAGGACATATAAGCGGCAAAAATTCCGAAAGACATATCATCATCGAAGAGGAGATGTTTTGTCATATAGAGCACTAATAGAGCCCGCATTCCATAGAAAGAAAAACGCTCCCATAGTTCTGCGAAAAATAAATAGAATAAACCTCTTGGATGTCCGAATACTAAATTCTCATTGGAGTTCATGATTTGATTGATTTGAATGAAGTCGCAATGTAAAAGTGCAGGTAGTCGAAAAAAACACTTGTACTAAATTATACTAAATAATAGTAGATTGTAATCCTTTGTAATTGAAGAAACAATTAATTACAAAGGTCTTTATATTCTTTATTTTCAATGTTTTCTGAAAATTCTTTAAGCAATGTATTATCGATGGTGATATTACTAGGAATCATTCGCAAGCGGTATTTTCCTTCTCCAATAAATGTTAATAGATCCCTTCTTTCTAATTGCTGTACTTTTTCAAGTTCTAATATTTCATTTATATTATTGATAATTCTAGAAAGATAGGTTTGATTTTTTATTTCCCCGCCAAGATTTACTTGTATGCCTTGAGAATCTCCATCTCCGTATTTTCTTCTTATCGCAAATTTTAGGAGATTTTTGTATTGTGTTGTCTTAGAGCCAAAATCAATGGTTTTATCATAAACACCCTTACTAGGGATGCTAATTTTAACCATACTCCAATCCATAAAATTAATGGTGATTTCATGAGGTTTTGGCATACTCGCTAACCGAATTGCCCAGGTTGTGGCTAATACTAAGAATATAGAAATCAAAGAAGTCTTCGCGATAATCTTAATAAGATTGTTTGAAAAATCGTTTCCGAAGTCCACAAAAACTCCTGAAAGTTGTGTGATAAACATCAATAAAATAATAAACGTAGAAATAATGGCAATTATCGACAAGCCCCTAAAAGCAAAGGTTCTATAAAATGAAATGCCCAATAAATAGCATAAAAATCCTGATAAAATTAAATCTGGTATGCCACTAATTTTAATTCCATTGGATACTGTGTTTGCACCAATTAAATACGAAATACCAAGAGTAGCAAAGGATGTGATTACTATTAAAACGAATATGATAGTGACATTTCGTTTGTTATTGTAAATAAATTTTGGAGCATAATAAAAATAGAAAAGTGCTAATAGTAAAAACAGATTATTAGAAATGGATAGCAAATTAACTCCCACCTGGTACATAGCACTTTCGGAGAATGAGAACTGATGACTCGCATATCCCCAAATCCCAGAAATTACCCAAATAAACATTGCTAGACTCAGATAAAGTAAGCCTTTGTCTACTCTTTTCTGACTAGTGTCTTCTTCGAGAATTTGTTTGAACTGTTTTCTAATATAAAACCAAAGTGCAATTAATATGACCGCTCCAATAAACGAAATAAAAATATGCGATAGAAGGTAAAATTCCGCTACTTCAGTCATTATATTTTAGCTTATTATTTTCTGAACTAAATCTTGTTTGCCTTTTTCATCATCTCCAAATAACCACTGCAATACATTATCATCCCAAATAGCATCACATTCTTCCGTGGTTAATATCTTTTGTTCTTGTGCCAAATCTAATATTTTTCCTGGATAGGAAGATTGATTCACACTGTCCATTTCTCCTAATGGGTAGGGGTCGTCTAGACCCATCACTATTTGTTTAGAAGTCTGATTTTTAACGATCAAACCCAGCGATCCTGTATCATGAACCAATGTGTCGAAAAAGATATTTTTATGAGCAACCGATTTTCTAGGATGTGTTTTGCCTTCAAATAAATCTGGTCTTCCATCAAATCCTTGGATACGTCTACCTAAGTTCATTTGTGCTAATTGCCCACCATGAGCAAAACAAGTACGCATATTAGGAAACTTATCTGCAAAACCATTCAAAGTAAAAAAATGATAAGCATCTGCACATTGCGCAAGCATCCAAATTAAATGAAAACGCCAAGCGGTATTTTCAAGTTTTATAAATTTTTCGCCATCGTATGGGTGAATCTCAACAGCAAGGTTGTATTTGTTTGCCATTTCGAAAATTGGAATATTTTCTTCATCAAAAATACAACGCCATGTTCCTATGGTATCCATATAATGAGTTGGTAGGCATAATAAACGCATTCCTAATTCTTTAACGCAGCGTTCAATTTCCCATAAAGCACCTCTTCCATAACCTGGATGAACAACAAATCCACAAGTAAATTTTGATGGATTGTCATGTTGCACTTTTGCATTAAAATCATTTTGAAAACGCAAAGCTTGTTTCATTTCTTCTAAGCGCAAACCATTACCATATAATTGTGAAAGGTTAAGAACTACCGCATGATCAATTTTGTATTTCTCCATCCATTGAAGCTTCTCATCTAAAAAGAAACTGGAATCGGTAACTGGTCGTTTCCAATTTTTTTGAAGCATAAAATTTCGATCCTTGTCCACCCAGAAAATCCCATTGTCTTTCATAAACTGGGGTATCTCCTCTGGATAAGGAAGTAGATGCGAATGTCCGTTAATTCTTAATTTTCGTTTCATGGTATTAAATTATAAAGATTTTGTTCTTCCACCATCTACCGGTAAATTAATCCCATTGATATATCCAGCAGCTTCACTGGCTAAAAAGGCAACAGCATATGCTATTTCTTCAGGTTGTGCATAACGTCTTGCAGGCACAATGCTTTTCATTAATTCCCCAGCTTCTTCTGGAGATTTACCTATTTTCTTACCAATATTGATCATTATTTGATCCAAGCGTTCTGTAGCTGTAGCTCCAGGTAATACATTATTTACTGTAATTCCAAAAGGACCTAATTCAGTAGCTAAAGTTTTACTCCAATTTGCTACAGCTCCACGAATGGTATTACTTACACCCAATCCTTCTATAGGTTGTTTTACGGAAGTAGAAATAATATTGATAACTCTTCCATAACCTTCTTCTTTCATACCAGGAACAACAGCCTGTACCAAAGTTTGGTTACAAAGTAGATGTTGCGCAAAGGCATCAGTAAATTCAGAAAGATCTGCAGAAAAAATGGGTCCGCCTTTTGGCCCTCCTGTATTGTTTAATAAAATATGATAGTTTTTAGAAATTCCATTAGAAAGTGTTTCTTTTAATGAATTCGGATTACTAAAATCGGCAACTAAATAGTTGTGTTCTTGTCCGTTTTCTGATGCTAATTCTGAAAGTACTTGTTTTAGCTTTTCCTCATTTCTTGCTACAAGAGTTATATTAGCACCTAAAGAAGCTAACTCTATAGCAGTTGCTTTTCCTATTCCTGCAGAACTTCCGCAGATTAAAGCATTTTTATTTTTAAAGTTAAGATTCATATTTTATTATTTGTTTAATTTTAGTTTCTTCGATACAATTTTTGTCCAAAAATCACTCAGTAACCATTGTTCTTTGATTATTTCAGAGATTCGAAAGGTATAAAAGAAGCCTATTATTCATCGTATTTAATACATATATTTTTTGCTTCTGTAAAAAATTTTAAAGCTTCGAAACCGCCTTCACGGCCAACACCACTATTTTTAACTCCACCAAAAGGAGTTCTTAAATCTCTATTTAGCCAAGTATTTACCCATATAATTCCAGCTTCTATTCTTTTTGAAAGCCTCATAGTACGGTCTAAATTATTTGTCCAAAGCGTAGCGGAAAGCCCATATTTTACATTATTTGCCATTTGCAAGGCTTCATCCTCTGTTTCAAAAGGCATAATGGTTACAATTGGACCAAATATTTCTTCTTGATTTACTCTACAGTCATTATTGTTTACTTCTATAACTGTTGGTTCTAGGTAATAACCATTTTCAGATCCTTCTACTGTAACGGTATTCCCTCCACATAATATTTTACTTCCTTCTTCTTTTGCAAGGTCTATATAAGACCTTACTTTCTCTAGATGGGATTTAGAAACTAAAGCTCCTATAGTAGTATCTCCATCAAATGGATTACCAACTTTCAATTCTTTTACTTTGGAAACGAAATCCTCTTTAAATTTTGAATAAATAGATTTTTCAACAAAAATTCTACTGCCACAAAGGCAAATTTGCCCTTGATTGGCAAAGGAAGATTTTAAAGTTACAGATAACATTTTATCATAATTGCAATCTGCAAAAATGAGATTTGGATTTTTTCCTCCTAACTCTAAGGATAGCTTTTTAAACATTGGAGCAGCAGTTCTGGCGATATGTTCTCCAGTTGCTGTTCCTCCTGTAAATGAAATTGCCTTAATGTTAGGATGTGCTACAATCGCTTGCCCAGCGGAAGGACCTGTACCATGTACAATGTTTAATACTCCTTTTGGTAGACCTGCTTTTATACATATATCTCCTAATAAATAAGCGGTCATTGGAGTGATTTCACTTGGTTTGGCAATAACAGTATTTCCTGAAGCTAGAGCTGGAGCAATTTTCCAAGTAAATAAATACAAAGGAAGGTTCCAAGGAGAAATACAACCTACCACACCAATAGGTTGGCGTAAGGTAAAGTTCATAGTGTTTAGCCCTACACTTTCATGCGCTTCACTTGCAAATTGAGTGATGGCATTTGCAAAAAAACGAAAATTACTGGATGCTCTAGGAATGTCTACTGCTTTTGCTAGGCTTAAAGGCTTGCCATTATCTAATGCTTCCGCTTCCGCTAAAGAATCTAGGTTTTCTTCAATAAGAGTAGCAATCTTTAATAGAATTTTACTTCTTTCTTCAATAGTGGTATTCGACCATGATGGAAAGGCTTCTTTTGCAGCTTCATAGGCTTTCTCTACATCTTCTGATGAAGAATATGCAATTTTGGAATATACTTCTCCCTTAGACGGATTGTAGTTGTCTAACCAGTCTCCTGAAAATGGTTCGCAATAAGTTCCGTTGATATAGTTTAGTATTTTTTTCATGCCTTTAATTAGAATTGAGTATTCTTCTTTGTACTATTCTTTCTTATATGCCATAACTTTTATTTCCACTACCAAATCTGGATGTGGTAATTGATGCACAGCAACTGTTGTTCTTGTGGGCCCTGTCTCTTTGTCAAAGAATTCTGCATAGGCTTCATTATAGCCTGCAAAATCATTCATATTTACTAAAAAGGAAGTTACATCTACAACATCACTTAATGTCGCGCCTTTTTTTTCTAAGTTTTTTTCAATATTTCGAAGTACCGCCTGGGTTTGTTTTTTTGCATCTAATCGTTTTGTACCCATATTATCAACGATTTCAACACCTTCGATAGTATTGTCTGATCTTCGAGAACTTGTTCCCGAAACAAAAATAAAATCACCTACTCGTTTTACATGGGGATAAGCTCCTCTTGGAGTAACTTTTCCTTCTTCGGATGTATTCTTCATAAATTATAAGTTTTTTGCAACATTATCATCGTGTAAGATGTTTTTGGTTTCGTTTAAGACTAACTCTAATTTTTCTTCTAAATTCATTTCAGATATAAGTTTATTGTCGTCTAAGAGGTTTAAAATAGCTTTGTCTTGTGCTCTACCTCTTCTCATAGCTACAGAGTAAGGTATGTTGTCGTTAAAAGTTACTAAGGAATATTTTGAATTGTATCGTTCCGGATAATTTTCTTCAAAAGCGATTTCTAATTTTCTTTTTTCCTGAAATAGAGGGTTAGCAGTATGTTCTTTCATTTCATAGAAATTATCGATTGCAAGATCTGCTATTGCGTCTGCGTCAATCTTTCTTTCTTTTTGAAATTCAGAAAAAATAGTTTTCCAATCTCCTTCATACTTTTCAATATACTTATCTAACACTACTACATCTTCAAAAGAAGCGTTCATACCTTGTCCATAAAAAGGGACAATAGCATGAGCAGCATCCCCTAATAGAAGTGTTTTATTAAATATACTCCAAGGATAACATTTAACAGTTCCCAATGGCCCAGTAGGATTTTCAAAAAATTCTTCCACTAAGTTTGGCATTAGAGCTTTTGCATCTGGATATTCTCTTTCAAAATATTCCAATACTTTTTCGGGGCTGTCTAGTTTTTGAAAACTATCGGCACCAGTTTCGTGTGATAAAAAAAGTGTTACTGTGAAACTACCATCTAAATTTGGTAAAGCAATTAACATATTTTCACCTCTAGGCCATATATGTAAAGCTTTAGAGTCGGCTTTAAAACCTCCGTTTTCCAATGCAGGAATTGTTAGTTCTTTATAACTGTGTGTTAACCAATCGATAGAAAAACTTAATCGAATTAGTTTATTATTAAACACATTGTTTCTAATTACACTTCCGGCACCATCTGTACCAAAAATATAATTTGCGGTATGTGTTGTTTTTTCTTTAGTATGATAATCTGTAAATGTTGCCATTGTGTTTTTTAAATCAACAGATTCACAACTCTGATTAAAAATTAATTGAACATTTGGAAGCTTTTCTGCAGCATCTAATAAAAGCATATTTAACCCTGGACGTGAAATAGAGTTGATATATTTTTCATTCTTTCCACTATAGGGACTCATAAATGTATTGCCTTGATTATCATGAATCATTCTTCCTAACATAGGTAGGCAAAGTTTTTTCACTTCATTTTCTAAACCTACCATTTGCAATGCTCTTACTCCACGATCTGAAAAAGCTAAGTTAATAGAGCGCCCAGCATCTTGTTCTACTTTCCGTAAATCGGGGCGTTTTTCAACCAATTTTACCTGATAACCTCTTTGCCCTAATCGTAATGCTAGGAGACTTCCGCAAAGTCCTGCGCCAATAATTAATATGTTTTCTTTTTGATTCATGTTTTCCTTTTGTCTGGTCGAGCGCAGTCGAGACCTAAATACTTTTTAAAACTAATAACCTCTCGACTGCGCTCGAGGAGGTGTTTAGTTTAGTACTTTTTTCAATTGTTGAATAAATTTATATACATCCTCAAAACTATTATAAAGTGGGGCAGGAGCTACCCTAATTACATCAGGCTCTCTCCAATCACTAATTACACCACTTTTAGTTAATTGAGTATGTAAGTTTTTATCTGTACTTTTCACCTGAATAGACAGTTGGCAACCTCTTTCTTCAGGCTTATTTGGAGTAATGATATTTATTCTGTTATCGTTGAGTTCTTCTATTAAAAACTCTAAATATCCAGTTAATTTTTTAGATTTATTTATAATATTATCAAAGCCTGCTTCCTCAAAAATATCTAAAGAAGCTCTTATGGCTGCCATAGATAAAATAGCAGGATTGCTTAATTGCCAACCTTCAGCTCCCGATAAAGCATCAAAATCGTGACGCATATTAAAGCGAGTTTCTTTGTTATGTCCCCACCATCCTGCAAAACGATTTAAATCTTGATTGTCTGCATGACGTTCATGTACAAAACAACCTCCCAGACTTCCTGGGCCACTATTTAAGTATTTATAAGTACACCATACTGCAAAGTCAGCACCAACTTCATGTAGATTTGGTTGTATATTTCCAACTCCGTGAGCTAAATCAAAACCAACTAAACAATCATGTTTATGTCCTAAATCAGTTATTTTTTTTAATGGAAAGGATTGCCCCGAATAATAGTTGGTGTTGCCTATCATTAGTAAGGCGATTTCATCCCCTTGCTCAGACATGATTTTTTCTAAATCTTCAAATCGACATAATTCCTCCCCTTCTCTAGGCTTCCATAAAATCAATCCATCATTTGAATCGAATCCGTGAAATTTTATCTGACTTTCCACAGCATATTTATCTGATGGAAAAGCATCGCTTTCAATCACTATTTTATATTTTGTTTTAGTAGGCTGATAAAAAGAAACCATCATAAAATGAAGATTAGCCGTAAGACTATTCATAATCACTACCTCATTTGGTTTTGCTCCTACAATTTTTGCCATAGAATTGGTTAAAAATTCATGGTAAGGTAACCAAGGGTTTTTAGCATCAGTATGCCCCTCAACTCCAAATTTCGCCCAATCATTGAGTTCTTGTTGTAAGTATTCTGAAGTTTTTTTTGGTTGTAAACCCAATGAATTTCCACAGAGGTAAATAAGTTCATCACCGTCAGAATTGGTTGGGATTAGAAATTTTTCTCTATAGTTTTTTAAGGAATCTTCTTGGTCTTGTTGTTGAGCGTAATTTAGATTGTTTTCAAACATTCAAATTGTTTATTTTAGCTTCAAACAAAAATAGGAATTATAATTTGTATTCATGCTTTAAATGTATTTCCTATTTTTCACCTAAATATTTATCATGGATTTTAAAAAAGCATTTGAAACTAACCGGGAATCCTGGAATAATAAAGTAGCCGGTCATGCTGCAAGTGATTTTTATAATTTAGAAGGATTTAAAAATGGAGCATCTTCATTAAATAGATACGAACTAGATGCTTTAGGAGATGTTTCTGGAAAATCCTTATTGCATTTGCAATGTCACTTTGGACAAGATACATTGAGTTGGAGTAGGATGGGAGCGAATTGTACAGGTATCGATCTTTCAGAAGAAGGAATAAAATTTGCAAAGAAGCTTTCTATTGAACTAGAAATAGAAGCAAACTTTGTTTGTTGTAATGTTTTAGATGTTTCCAATCACATCTCTGAAAAATTTGATATAATTTTCTCCAGCTACGGCACCATAGGGTGGTTGCCCAACCTCGAGCCTTGGGCTAAAATGATTTCTGAACGATTAAAGCCTAATGGAGTGTTTTACATTGTTGAATTTCATCCAATTGCTTGGATGTTTGACTATACTACCGAACCTCCAAAATTAGAATATGGTTATATGCAGAAAGAGGCTATTTATGAAGAATATGAGGGGACTTATGCAGATTCGAACTCTAAATTAATTAGCAAAGAATATGGTTGGAATCACAGTTTAAGCGAAGTGATAGGTTCGTTAATTAATGCTGGATTAAAAATTGATTTATTTAATGAACACGACGCTTCTCCATATAATATATTCCCAAACTTAATAAAGAATAAAGAGGGGATGTTTGAAATGTCAAATAAATTATACCCTTTAATTTTTGAAATAAAAGCTAGCAATTAATAATTGACTAATGCATTGCATTTTCTTTTAATAGCTCAGGGTGTTTTTTTTGAAACTTTTTCAATCGAGGAACCGAAACATTTTTAATGTAGGGATTGTTTGGATGTAGCTTTTCATAATCTTGATGATAATCTTCTGCTAGCCAAAATTTTTGAAACGGCATCACTTCAGCAGCTACTTCCCCATGTTTTAATTGTTCATTTAAATAATTTATTTTAGCACTTATTACTTTCTTTTCTTCTTCATTTTGATAAAAAATAATGGAACGGTATTGAGAGCCAATATCATTGCCCTGTCCATTTTTTTGTGTGATATTTTGAGATGCAAAATAAACATCTACTAATTCTTTAAAGCTTATAATTGTTGGATCATATATAATTTCTACAGCTTCTGCATGACCTGTACGCCCTGTATTACTGCTTTCGTATGTAGGTTTTTTTGTATGCCCACCACTGTATCCTGATATAGATTCTTCTACACCTTTTACGCTTTCATAAATAGCTTCTACACACCAAAAACAGCCGCTAGCAAAGTATGCTTTTTTTAGACCATCCTGACTTTCGACTTGAATGGGAGTTATGTTATTTTGAGAAAGGTTTTCTTTTTTAATAGTAGGTTGGCATGCTCCATAAATAACAAACAATGGAGCTAAAATAGCAATGAAGATTAATTTTTTCATAATATATAGATTTAACTATGGGTCGTATATATCAAAAATACCTTTCTTTTTGGTGTAAAAAAAAAAAGCCTTCATTAAAAATGAAGGCTTTAGTAATATATAAGTTTTAAAGGATTACAACTTTTTGAAAAGCTTTTCCATTTTTTCTTCTTCTTCAGTAGCTAATTCTAAATCTACTAGAATTCTTCCACTATGCTCATCCGTAATAATTTTTTTACGACTTGCAATTTCCATTTGAATTTGTGGTGGAATTGTAAAAAATGAACCTCCTGATGCTCCACGGTCAATAGCAACAACTGCTAATCCGTTTTTTGCATTAGTTCTAATTCTCTTATAAGCCTTAACTAGACGCTCTTCAATTTTTTTCTCGTAAGAAGTAGATTTTTTTAATAAAGCTTCTTCTTCTTTTTCAGTCTCAGCTAAAATTTCATTAAGTTCACCTTGCTTATGCTTTAAATGATCTTCGCGAGTTTTAAGTCTAGATTTAGTTTCTTCAACTACTTCATTCTTTTGCTCTATTTGAGCCTTAAATTCTCTTATGTGCTTTTCGTCTAATTCAATTTCTAATTCTTGAAATTCAATTTCCTTGCTTAAAGAGTTGTATTCTCTATTGTTACGAACGTTATCTTGTTGTTTCGTATATTTTTTGATAAGACTTTTAGATTCTTCAATCTGATTTTTCTTATTTGAAATATCATTTTCAATAACCTCAATTCCGTCTACTAATTTTTCAAGACGTGTATTCATTCCAGCTAATTCATCTTCAAGGTCTTCAACTTCTAAAGGAAGTTCACCTCGAACATCTCTAATTTTGTCAATTCGAGAATCGATTAGTTGTAAATCAAATAAAGCTCTTAACTTCTCTTCTACAGTTATTTCTGTTTTCTTTGCCATACTTTAATAATAGGTGATTGGATTGGTGTTTATTTGTGATAAAACGACTGCAAAAGTACTGATTTTTTTGTTAAGGAAAGAAACTAAAAGTTCTTTTGTGAACTGTTCGCTTTCATAATGACCAATATCTGCAAGTAGTATGCTGTTTTCAGCATTAAAAAAATCGTGGTATTTAAGGTCTGCTGTTACAAAAACATCTGCACCAGCCTGTTTTGCTGCATTTATAGCAAAACTTCCACTACCACCTAAAACAGCAATCTTTGAAATTGAACTTTGAGTTAATTTAGAATGACGGACACATTTAGTTTTCATGGATTCTTTAAGAAATCTTAAAAAGTCATTTTCATTTAAAGGAGTTTCCAATTCGCCAATCATTCCCATTCCAATTTGTTGGTTGTTATTTTCTAAACTTATAACTTCATATGCTACTTCCTCATAAGGATGGGAGTTAAATAAAGCTTTTAAAACAGATGAATGTACATGTTTTTGATAAGTAATCCCAATTTGCACTTCTTTTTCGAGCCTAAGCTCGCCTTTCTTCCCAATAACAGGATTTGATTTATCATTACCCATATAACTTCCCGTTCCTTCTATATTAAAACTACAATTGCTGTAATTGCCAATATTTCCAGCTCCAGAATTAAATAATGCACCTCGAACTTTATCCACACTTTTAAGAGGGACATAGGTTGTAAGTTTTTGAATAGTATTTTTTTTTGGGATTAATATTTTTCTATTTTGAAGTTTTAGTTTATCACAAATCATAGCATTAACTCCATTCCATGAATTGTCTAATGCCGTATGAATTGCAAAAATTGCAATGTTGTTTTTTATAGCTTTAATAACGGTACGCTCTACATAATTTCTTCCTGTAAGTTTTTTTAAGCCTGAAAAAACGATAGGATGAAAACTTAAAATTAGGTTGCAATTATTGCTAATTGCTTCGTCAATAACACTTTCTAATGTATCTAAGGTAACAAGTATTCCAGAGACGGTATCGTTTTTATCCCCTACTAATAATCCAGTATTGTCAAAGTCTTCGGTATACGAAAGAGGAGCCAATTCTTCTAGTAGTGAAATAACATCTTTAATCTTCATAGATTTTATTTTAATGTAAAGATAATAGAATATGGTTTAAAATAATAGCTATGCGAATCTCGTTGTCATTTGAATTTGTATTTTCGCTTTATGAATATTATTCGGAAAATCCTTTTTCCTTTTTCTTGGTTATACGGTGGAATCACTGCTTTACGTAATTTGTTTTACGATAAAGGGTGGTGGGTAAGTAAAAGTTATACCACTCCAATTATTTGTGTTGGAAACCTATCTACTGGTGGTACAGGAAAATCTCCAATGATTGAATTGTTGATTCAATTTTTAATTAATGATTATCAAGTTTCAGTTTTAAGTAGGGGTTATAAAAGAAAGACTACTGGTTTTAGAGAAGTATTAAATAGTAGTACTGTGGAAGAAGTTGGTGATGAACCTCTTCAGTTTAAACATAATTTCCCTGAAGTTACAGTTGCAGTTTGTGCAGATAGGCAAGAAGGAATTGAAAGTCTTAAAGTAAAAGCAGATGTAATTTTATTGGATGATGCTTTTCAACATAGAAGAGTAAAAGCTTCTACTTATGTATTGTTAACCACATTTAGTGACTTATATATTAATGATTATATTTTGCCTACAGGTAATTTGCGAGAATCTAAAAGAGGAGCAAAGAGAGCAGATGTAATTATTGTTACAAAATGCCCAGAAGGGGTGGCTTATGCGAAATTACAGGAAATTCAATTTAAACTTAATTTAAGCCCTAATCAGAAAATATATTTTTCAAAAATTGGATATGATGAGAATATCGTTGGAGTCACAGAAATACTTCCATTAAATTATTTAGAAAGCAAACCCTTTACTTTAGTTACAGGAATTGCAAATCCGAAACCACTAGTTGATTACTTAAAAAGGAAAGAATTAAATTTTGAACACTTAAAATTTCCAGATCATCATCATTTTTCAGCTACCGAGCTAAAAGAGCTAAAAGGGAAAGATATTATTCTTACTACTGAAAAAGATTATATGCGTCTGCAATCTAAATTGGAGAAGTTTGCTATTTATTACTTGCCAATAAAAACGATTATTTTAAAGGAACAAGAAGAATATTTTAAGGAATATATTATAAATGAAGTAGAGAACTTTACAAGGCCAATTAACTGATAGCAGATTTGCTTGCTTCTAGTGTTCTATATATTTTATCGAAGAAATCTTCTGGTTTAAAGGGTTTTGGGATTATTTCATTAAAACCTGCCTTATAAAACTCATCTAAATTTTCATCTATAGTTACGGCAGTTAAAGCTATAATTGGAAGTTGCTTGTTAAATCCTCTTATTCTTTGAGTTGTTTCAATACCACTTATTCCTGGCATATGAATATCCATTAAAATCAATTCAAAGTTATTTTCGTGAACCATCTTTATAGCATCCAATCCATTATCTGCAACTAAACAAACCATTTTATGCTTTTCAAGAATTTTCTTGGTAATCATTTGGTTTATTTTGTTGTCTTCAACAACTAAAATAGAAACGTTTTCTAAAGCAGCATAATCAATTTTATATTTTTCACTTTCCACCCCAAGTTCATTATCCGATTTTTCAGAAATATTAAAATTGATGTCAAACCAAAATTTGGAGCCTTTTCCTAAAGTGCTTTCCAAATAAATTTTACTGTTCATTAATTCCAGTAAGTTTTTTACTATAGAAAGGCCAAGTCCAGAGCCACCAAATTTTCTGTTTATTTGAAGGGAACCTTGATTAAATGTTTCAAAAATACTTTTTTGCTTTTTCTTTGATATTCCAACACCATTATCTTCAATTTCTATTCGAAGATTAACCTTGTCATCTGTGATTTTTATGGTATTAACTCGAATGGTAACCTTACCATTTTGTGTAAATTTAACGGAGTTTCCTATTAGATTAATGAGCACTTGGGATAGCTTTAATGGGTCGCCAATTAATTTTTCTGGTATGCTATCATCATACTCAAAATGCAAGCTGTTTTTACGGTCTTCAGCAGTTTTCTTTAAAGCTACTAAAACATCATTGATTCGTTTTTTAAGACTAAAAGTTGTTTTTTCAATTTCTACTTTATTGGCTTCTAGCTTGTTTAAATCTAAAATATTATTGATTAGAGATAATAAATATTCTCCCGAAAATTTTAATGAATTTAAATGTTCTTTTTGATCAGGCTTAGGATCTTCCTCTAATAATAAATGCGTTAGCCCGGTTACAGCATATAGCGGTGTTCTAAGCTCGTGTGTTATAGTAGATAAAAATTGAGCTTTGGCTAGTGAAGCTCTTTCAGCTTTTTCTTTTGCCAAAGTTAACTCAATGTTTTTATCTTTTAAAAGATCATTTGCTTTTGCTCGTAAATTATTGTTTTTAAATAGGGATAGTGCTAAAAGAGACAGTATGATTATTAAAGCAATACTTAAGCCAGTTGTCACTTTACCGAAGTTTATAGATTTTTGCTTTTCATCTAAATCACTCTGTTGAGTAGCAATAATCTCGTTTAAATCCCCTACGTTAGATCCAGAAGAAAGACTTTTCGAAATGGTGTTTATATATACAATATTAATAGAATCTTTTTTTGTAACATATTGAGAAAAATACTCTTCAGCTTCTGCAAAATTATTTTCTCTCAGGGCGATTTGTGAAGAAAGTCTAAAGCTTTCAATTTTTAATCCGTGGCATGAATTTAAATCAATAATTATAATTGCTTTTTCCAATGCTAAATTTGCTTGGTTTAAGTTGTTTTCAGTTTTTTCAAGTTTTAATAATGCATCTGACTCTAGTAAATATGCCTTGGCAAGATGATGTTCTAGATTATATGATTTTAATAAAGGAATAGCAGCTTCAAAATAATTTATAGCAATTTGTGGGTTTCCTTTTTCAAGTTCTAATACCCCAAAGGCATAAATTACTATGGATAGATTTTTTTCATCATTTAATTTGGTATAAATTTTATCTGCTTCTTTCAAATAATTTTCAGCTTCCTCTAAATTATTTGTTTTAATAAGTGCTAATGCACGAATAGTATTGACTTTGCCAAATTGTACTTTATTCTCCTTTTTATCAAGTAAAGCAGTAGCTTTAATTGTTGCAGATATAGCGCCATAATAATTGTTTAAATTATATTGTAATTCAGCAAAACTTATATGTATGCTAGCCTTTAAAAGATTGTTTTTTGATAAAGCCGCTAGATTATGAGCTATTTTTAGGCTATTAATTGCAGTATCAAAATCCTGTATTAGTATGGCATTATTAGCCTCAACTTGAAAATCATTAACAAGTGATAGCGTATCTTGTTTAACCTCTTGTGCATTCAAGTTAATGGATAATAGGAGGCAAGCAATAACGGGTATTATTAGCAGGTATTTTTTAAAAATGGTACGCATTAAGTCCTTAAACATTATCGTTAAATATACTTATTTCCTAGATATTTGTAGGATTAAATCGATTATTCTCGATGAATACCCAACTTCGTTATCATACCATCCAATGATTTTTACCATTTTACCTATCACTGATGTCATTTCAGAATCATAAATACAAGAATGTTTATTCCCAATAATATCTACTGAAACAATGGGGTCTTCGGTATATTGAAGGATTCCTTTTAAGCTATTTTCAGATGCTTGTATAAAAGCATTATTTATTGCTTCTATACTTACTTCTCTTTTAACATTAATTGTAATATCTGTTAAGGAGCCATTAGGTACAGGAACTCTAATGCCACAACCTCCAATAACTGAATCTAATTCAGGAAATATTTTTGTTAAAGCCTTGGCAGCACCTGTAGTTGTAGGGACTATGGATTGACTAGCAGCTCTAGCTCGTCTTAAGTCTCTATGAGGTTGATCGTGTAAACTTTGATCGGTGGTATAGGAATGGATTGTAGTTATAGATGCTTGTTCAATTCCACAAAGGTCATTAATGACTTTTAGCATTGGCGCCGCATTATTTGTGGTACAGGATGCATTTGAAATTATGGTGTCTTCTGAAGTAATCGAATCTGTATTAACCCCTAAAACTACCATTTTAATTGAATCGTCTAATGGAGGAACGGATAAAATCACCTTCTTTGCCCCATTATTTATATGATTTCCTAAAAGCTTTCGAGTTTTAAATTTTCCAGAACACTCTATTACAATATCAACATTTCCCCATTTTATATCCTCAATGTTTTTTTTTGAAGAAAACTGTATCGAATTCCCAGAAATAATTATTTCGTTTTCGGTATGACTAATTTCTTCATCTAAAACCCCATGAATACTATCGTATTTTAATAAATGACTCAAGGTTTTTGTATCTGAGAGGTCATTGATAGCCACTACCTGTATAGAAGGATGGTCGAGAAGAAGTCTAAAAAGAGTTCTTCCTATTCTGCCAAATCCGTTGATGCCAATTTTAATAGACTTGTCCATAGTTTCGGCTATTATGTGAGGTGCTTTTGTGCTTTGTATGAAGATCTAACTAAAGCACCACTTTCCACGTGACGGAATCCCATTTCAAGTCCAATTTCTTCATATTTTTTAAACTGTTCAGGAGTGATAAATTCTTTTACAGATAAATGCTTTTTTGAAGGTTGTAAATATTGACCTATAGTGATAATATCAAGACCTACATTTCGTAAATCTTTCATAGTTTGAATCACTTCCTCTTCTGTTTCTCCTAAACCTAACATTATTCCACTTTTAGTTCTTGGAGCACCTTGTTCTTTTAAATATCTTAAAACCTCTAAACTACGTTCATATTTGGCTTGAATTCTCACTTCTCTGGTTAATCTCTTTACTGTTTCCATATTATGAGAAATAACTTCTGGTTGAACTGCTAAAATGCGATCCAAATGTTTTGTCATTCCTTGAAAATCTGGAATTAGAGTTTCTAAGGTTGTATTTGGGTTCATTCTCCTAATGGCTTTAACAGTTTCTCCCCAAAGTATAGATCCCATGTCTTTTAAATCATCTCTATCTACAGAAGTGACCACTGCATGTTTTATTTCCATTAGTTTTATAGAGCGTGCAACTTTTTCAGGTTCATCCCAATCCACAGTTTCAGGTCTACCGGTTTTTACACCACAGAAACCACAAGAACGAGTACATATATTACCAAGGATCATAAAGGTTGCTGTTCCTTCTGTCCAACATTCGCCCATATTGGGACAACTACCAGATGTACAAATTGTATTTAGCTGATATTTATCTACTAAGCTTCTTAGACTTGTATATTTTTTACCAGTTGGAAGCTTTACTCTTAACCATTTTGGTTTTGGAGTAATTTTTTTTATTTCTTTTGTTTTTGTAGTCATAATTGGCGGCAAAGATAAGAAGATTCCTCTTATTAATTTTTATAAAGTACTTAGATACCAAAGACTAAATGCAATAAGAATCATTATACTGAATAAACTATAAATTTTTAATAATTTAGAAGGTTGAGCTTCTTTAGGAGTGTGTTTTCCAGTTATTAATATATAATTTGTAATTGCATAAAATGGAGCAGTTAAAAAAGATAGAATCGTAGCAATTTTTATAAGGAGTCCCATTTCAGAAATAAAAAGGAAAAAGATAGAGATTGTTCCAAGAACTAAAACTAGTAACCAAAATAAATACCCTTTAGAGAACTTTCTATTACCTAATAATTCGGTGCTTTTTTGCATCACTCTTGGAGAGGCATCTAAAGTTGTAAGCGTGGTACTAAACATAGTGGTTAATGCAGCTACTCCAATTATTATTTTTGCACCATTTCCTAAACTATAAGTATACATTTGGATAAGCTGGTTTGCAAATTCACCTCCTTTTATGGAAAAACTTTCACCACTTCCATACATCACTAATGCTCCCAAAGAAACAAATCCTATAGCTAATATTATCGTTGTTATATAGCCTATATTAAAATCGAATATGGATTGTTTACTGGTTATAGATGGGTTTAATTTCTTTTTTTCAACAGTCCAAACCGAATGCCATATAGAAATATCTAAAGGTGCTGGCATCCATCCCATAAAGGCTATTAAAAATGCTATGGAAACCGCATCCGATGGGATTATTTGCGAAAAATCAATAGATACAGCTGGTTTTACAGCTAAGGCTACCGCTATAATAGTGCTTATGGTAAGAAATATTACTATAATTTTCATTAATGAGTCTAGTGCTTTGTATTTGCCAAATAATAAAATTACAAAGCAAATGCCAATAATAATTGCGGTCCAAAATACTAAAGAACTACCTCCAAAAAGAGAAGATGCAATACCTGCAGTAACAATAGTAACAGCAGTTTGTATGGTAAACATCGTTGCGAAGGTTAGGATGATATATACCCTTAATACCCACTTACTCATTTTGTGATATCCCTGTCTCTTATACACATCTCCGAGCCCACGAGACTCCTGAGCATCTC